>ENA-OPAL01000002-OPAL01000002.1-human-gut-metagenome-genome-assembly--contig:-NODE-2-length-242053-cov-107.149191_pt1 | contig 242053 bp, 336 predicted proteins | sample MGYA00241057_ERZ501430 | MGnify/ENA primary metagenome ERZ501430 (study PRJEB25962, sample SAMEA2042506) | human gut metagenome | biome: human gut; feature: human-associated habitat; material...
TTCCCGTCTTCACAGATTCTGTTATAGACTTCGTCCGTAACTCCAGTCATACCTGTAGTAGAACTAAAGGTATTATCAGACATTTCATTTAGGACTCTACAACATGATGCCAAAGATGTAGGATTGTCACTAGTATAGCAGAAGAAACTTCCACCTTTAGCCCACTCTTCAGCACATAACTCTTTGTATTCAGGATCAAGATACTCTTTACCATTATGTACAAGAGCCATAGTAGTTACTGGGAATGTGAGAGGTTTAATTAATCTAATTTCTCTTAAAAGTTGCATAAAGATTCTCTGCAACTTGTCTATAGCATTCCATTCAGGTTGTGTTCCATCAGGATAATAAAATTCTTCAAAGAGTGATTTAAAATATACTTTATCATAAAAAGAAACATTGGAAAAGGGTGAATTGTAGCTTCTGTTGCCTGCAGGTTGATTAACTCCATAAATAAACTGTTTCATACCCTTTCGGATATAATGTCCAATAGTATACTGATGCATAAAGTGAGAATTAGTTACAACTTCATCCACCTTATCATACCATACAGGTCCAAACTCTTGAATTACATAATAATTAAGAGCTATAAAATAATCACCAAGAGCAACAGCTCCTTTACACTGAGAACTAAACAAAAATACAGCATTAGTTACCTGACCACTAAAAGATTGAATATCATTTGGAGCACTAGGAGTAACTCCATCAATATTACCTACACCCTCAAGCATTAATGGATACAATGTAACTGCTTTACAATAAGGTTTAAGTACTGGGGTACTAGCCTCATCATGGGTATAAATAATATGATTCTCTAGATCCTTAATATACTGTCTTCCAAGTTCTTGACCTGGATACAATTTATTAAGTTTATCTTTCATTCGCTGTCTTTGAATAATTCTATTGGTTACTTTATATACTTCACCCTCAAGATTAGCTACATTCTTAGAAGCAACATTAGCATTAGCATCTGTTTCTGAAGAAGTAGATGCATTTACATCAGAATCTTTATAAGTGTCCATGTAATTAAGTCTACTTCTAATAAATCTAGCTTTCTTGTGTTCTTCTCTATAAATGGAATAAGCTCTAGCTACATCAAAATATTCGTAATTATATAAAGTCTCTTCTATTTCATCTTGAATTTCTTCTACAGTAATATTATCCCAGAATCTCATTTCTGAAACCATATCTTGAATAACATTCTCAACAGAAGTATAACCACAAGCTTTAAATGCTTTAGTTAAAGCGTTAAATATCTTATCTGCATTAAATTCTTCCTTTGTTCCGTCTCTTTTTATAATGACCATACATTCTTTTTATTCATTAATTTTTTAGTATCTAAAGATAATTTATCTGGATTATAATTATCTAAATCTATTGTGAAATTAATGAGTTTAAAATTGTCGGCAACTTTATCTTTTATGAGTCTTTTAACTAACTCAATTAAAGTGTCTTCAGAATATTCACTTCCTTGAGCACTTTTAACTATTGTAGTATTATCAATAGTATTAAATAATGCCCAGGGAATAGCTTCTCCACATGTATAAGCTATATAACCAACGGCATTATCTCCCTTATATGGTATAACTATACCTGTAATTGTATTATCAATAGCACCTAAATCAATAGCATCTGAGGTTTCACTTGGCAATATAATATCTTTCATACTATTTATTTTAAAGACTCTAAAAATTCATCTACAGCAGGGTATCTATCGTCATAGATAATATCATCAATCTTAAAATCTTTAATAGTAAAATCAGGTCTCCCATGAGATTGCCAATACTTCGTTACATATTCAGCATTAGAATTAGGACTTCCCACACCTAAAGCCATAGTCATATCAAATTGATTTACTTCTCTAGAATGTCCACAATAGAAATTTTGACACTTCTTAATATGTTCTAGACACTTATCAGTAGCTTCCTTACCAATCAAAGTATCTAATGCTGGAACCTTTTTATAATCTCTATAAGCAGGTCTGTCTTTAGTAGCAGGTCTATAGTCATCCTCTGTACCTCCCTTAACTAAATAGTCTATTAGTAACTCAAAGGTGTCATTCCAATTATCAGTAATTCCATAAGCATCTTTATATATATCTCTTAGATAGATAAAATTCTTTTCGGATAAATAGTGTTTCTTATATAGAGGATCTTCCGTAGAATCTTTATATCCATCTTCAATGAGTTTATCTAAATTTATAGCTGGTTGAGCCCATTTATACATTTCAACCAAGCACTTGTGAATTGCTTCACTCAAAATATCACTTCTAGTTAACATATAGTTTCTATTTTTCCACGATTTGATGCTCATCTAGTTACTTCCTTTAACTGTACCCATTAACATATCATCTTTTGTAACTATAGAATAATTAATACTCCATTTAGTATGTCCAAAATTAGCAACAATATAATTACTACTTCCATACATACTGCCTACTGAAATATAATCAAACTGCTTACCAGTAGTATAAGCATAATTATGTAAATCGCCCTTTACTACATAGATATATTTATTACTGATATTCTGTTCTGCTATATAGTTAGCAAAATATAATTCAGTTTGAGGATTAAGTGTAAGTGGAAATTGGCGAGACTGATTATTATTGTCTTTGCCGTGCATGAAAATCCATGAATGTTTACCAATAGTGAAATGGTCAATGGGAAAGTTACTAATAAAACTCTTAACCCCTTCATTAGCTAAATATGCAGCTAATAACTTGTTATTTAACCATCCCCAATTGCCATCGTGATTACTCTCACCTATACAGAGATAATTAAACTCATCACTTCTTACATTAGCTTTAAGAGCTTTAAAGAACTCCATCATACACTCTATATAAGTCTCACTAATTTCTTTATCATCCATTACTTCAGGAAGTTGATGTCCTCCTCTAGTAGTTTCTTTATTATAACCATCAATAGAATCACCAAGATTAACTACATAAACCGCTCCATAAGACTGTCCTGCAAATGTCTGCACAATCTTAGTTAATCTAGATTTAATCTCCTCTTTATCATAATTAGGAAGAGTTACAAAACTACTATACTTAGCATTATAAGCTCCAATATGCAAATCAGACAGCCATATAATTAATATTGGATATGTTGGGTTACTACTATTAATGTTAACCGGAAGTTCTTTATAGTCTTTATTAGTTTCTTTAATTAATTGAATTAGTTTCTCCTCACTAATAGAACTTTTCATTTGTTCTTTAGTAAGTTTAATAACTAGTTGTTTGAGATCTCTTACCTCATTCTTTTCCACAGCTTTTAAGAAGTCATTCTCCTTCTCTCTGAGTTGCATTTCCTGAAGTTCTTCTGGTGTATGCTCTTCAATTACATGAGGAGCAAATGGACTAGAAGCTTTAGTTATATTAAAAGCACGTAAGATTCTCTTAAAATCAACTAAAGAATAATCAGGAAAGTGTCTACTTACTTGTCGCTGTGTAAGACTAGAACCATAATAAGAATAAAGTCTATAGATAAGATTCATTTCATCTCTAGTTAAGGCTCCTACCACAGGAGTCTTATCGCGACGAAATACTTTGAATCTATAACTAACTATTGTACCGTCTTCATTACGAATCTGTTCAGTCTCAGCTCTTTCATCAGTATCAATATGTTCTACAGAATTACCTGTAGACTTCTTTACAGAATCATATAGAGAAATAATATCTTCATCTTTACCAATACTACGAGTATATTTAATAGTATTCATTAAAGTGCTATAATTATAGTTCTTTGCAATACAAGCTGCTTTTACACTACAATTATTCTCTTTAGCATAGTTTAATACTTTCTCAATACGATTTCTGGTTTCCTTTTTCATTGTTAAATGTTTAAATAAGCTATTAAGCCGTTAAAAATATAATCTATTTTATAAACATCTAATTATTACTGGATCTATATTATATTTTATTATTTAGTTAATTCCAAATATTTATTTACTTAATACCTAAAATATCTTTAACTAAATAAATCTTCTCAAATTTATTAACTATATCTCTACCCTTATCGTGAGTAATAATATCTGTAAATGCCTGATAAGCATCGAACATACAAATATCCTCATTATTAGGTACAAAATAGTCAGACTTTTCGTCAATTACTAATTTTTTATAAGCATCAATAGCTGTAGATTCTGCCAACTTTACAGTACCAAATCCTGAATTAAATTTGCTACTAATACAATTATCTACCCAATGTCCTAAATGGTCATAGAGTTCATTTCTCTTAATATATGTATTAGCTAGATTCTCCAACATTACCTTTGTATTATCAGTCATTTCCATAACTTGATTTACAAAAGTATATTCCATAGCAGTTTCAGGCTCTAATTCCCTAACCTGAAGCATATTTGGAGAAAATACACACATATTTAAACAAGCACTACGTACTGCATTTTGAAATATCTTATACACTGGTTTACGAGTATCTAAAGCATACAGAAGACTAACTGACTGGGTGTGACCCTCATAAGCATATTCTCCTGGAAGTTGTGCTTCTACCCATACTCTATTATATACAATATTTTCAAAATTAACTTCACCATCATTAGTTAGACTAATTTGATCTGCAGGCTTAACCTGAATTTCAAACTTATCTGTAAATTTAGACATTCTATCTATAAATGGCATTACATACTGCTCAGTTGTAAAATACTCCTTTTCTTTAATTCTAGTGGCTTTTCCTAAATAAAGTTGTTCTAAAGTTACTTGCATTTAATTTAATTACTTAATTATTTAAAGTAATCTAGCTATTAATGTATCTAAAGAAAAAAAGGTGACTATCCTCACGGACAATCACCTTACTTAATTCTAACAATAATGTTAGTTACCCAATATATGATTATGCATTTTCAATACCAAAAGCAATGTATGAACCTGGCTTAGTATTCTTAGAAGGAGTATACTTAGCTGTAGCTACAACTGCATTACCCTCTACTACATCCTTTGTCTTTACCAACTTAGCATCACCTCTAAATGCACCACTCTTATAGAGTTCCTTGATAGCATTCTTAGCATCTGCCTTATTAGTATCAACCTGACATACTGTCTTACCTTCAGTGTCAATCCACTTATACATTGACTTAAACTTTCTCTTACCCTCGCTCTTTACATCTTCAATCTTATATGGACGTTCACGAGTGTCACCAATAGCAGCCTCTACTACAATAATGTAACCAGCGCCTGGGCAGCTCTTACCTTTCTTCTCCAAATAATCCAACTTAAATGCTTTGTCATCACGCTCTGTCCAAACACCCTGATGCTTAGCCTTTGCGTTCTTGTAAGCCTGAGTTGCATCGCCATTAATATGGAAATACTGCTCTTCAATGCTTGCGATTGCTACATCCTTAGACTCTGCTGATACTGTCACACTCTTAAAATTCAAAACCTTTGTACTCATAATTATTAAATCCTTATTAAACATTAATCATTTTCATGTCATCTACGAAATACTTATCTAAAACCAGTCTTCTTAACTGATGTAAACAACAATAATCCATTTAGGAAATTATCCAAGGATTATAGTGTTAATTAATGTTAATCTAAATAATTGTACAAATTTTTGATAAAATATCATCAAAATGGTACATAAGAATCTAATAATTTTTTAAGCTGTTTTGGCATATTTTTGAGGGATACTCCATAGTCCGGGAAGTCTTTAACTCCGTACATAAAGTCCTCACAAATAGCACCAAGTGATTTCAGAAAGGTTTCTTTTTCTTCTTTTCCGAAATCTTTTCCCACTTTCAATAAAACATCATAGCAAGTGATTTCTTTGTCTTTTTTCCTGAGTTCATTAGTTATATAACAAGTTAAGGCTATTACAGCTAATTTATCACCTAAGTTACTATTTAAAAAATGAACACTAAAGAATTTTTTATATATTGCTAGAGTTTTATTAAAGTCTAAATCTTTAAGTTCCATTAAAGAGAATATCCTTTATAGCAAATTAGATATGCTACATGACGTAACAAAGTTCCTAACTCATACATACCTTCTTGTATTTCTTTATTAGTTACAGGTCTAACTTTAGTATAGTATTGTGGAATGGTAGATACTACTAAATAATTAGCCTTTATTGAAGGTTTTGATATATTATATTCCTTTGCTACATACAAATTTAACAAGTATAAATATTCGGCTAATTCTCTACTATAGTGATACCTATTAATATTATCATCAATAGCAGACACTACTTTACTAATAGTTTTAACATCATTTACAGTAATAATGTCCTGCTCTGTATCAATAGTAAAATTATCAAGTTTAGCTTTTAAATGTAGTATGGTTTTCTTACCATTAGCACATTCAGCTTCTATATCTAGTAGAAATGCCTGTTCATTCATAGAAAGAGGAGGATCTAAGAGTCCTGAAGGATTAAGTAATTCTTGAATTTGTGGATTCTTAGTTAATGCTTCTACACAATTATATACAGTATCACGACTCCTATCATCTAAATAGATAAGTTCTTTAGTACTACTTAATTGTGCATTCTTTCTAGCTTTCCAATATGGAATACATTGCTCATTTACCTTTTTAATGATGTCTGGAGTAAGCTTATTTTTATAGTAATTAACCTTAACTGAAGCTTCCTCAATATCAGAAGTTCTAATAGGATGCTGCAACCATACTGGATAAAGTTCATCTGCCATAGCTCCCAGTTTAGCAGTAGGTTTTCCTAGAGCCGGAGCAAGTTCAAAACTCTCACCTTGTAAAGTAAGACAATGAACTGCAGAACCTATAACTAGACTGGAAACAAATCCTTCGTCTTTGAATCCTGCAAAGAAGGCATCCGTTGAACCACCCTGAAATGGATTAAGTAACCCTAACCTTGAATTACTTATATAGTTTCCATACTTAGAAGAGAAATACTCTACATCATCAATTTTAACTAATTTAAGAGTGTCAATTAATGGAGTAAGTTTGACTAAGTCTCTTAATTTTGCCATCCTAAGACATTTAACTCATTTATATATGCATCTAGGATTTCTTCATAATCTAAGTTATAAATGCGAAATTCACACTCCACATTTTGATTGTGTGGTCTATCAATAAGAAGGGCAGGTAATCCACTCTGTATAGCTTTAGTTACATTAAATAAACTATCATCTATAAGAACATCACACCTTCCTTTTATCTTATCAGCTTTATTACCATTTTGATTATAAGTCTGATAGATAGGTTTTATTGGTAAACCATTTTTAATTAAAGAATTACGAGTGTAACTCTTTTGATTTATACGTTTAGTTGAGTAAATATGAGGTTCAAAATTAGGACGCTCTAGTAGTTCTAGATTCTCCCAAAATTCTCTATCATATTGTAACTTACGTACATTTCTGGTAATTATATGTTGCACTAAGTTACGTTCACCGGGGAAACGTTTTTGATAAGCTTCAAACCACTTTAAAATGGTATCATCTATATCTAGTGCAATACGCAGGTTATTCATATTCTTCAATTTCATGGATGCTTCCCAAGAAAATATCGTGATTATCATATATCAACTGCATAAACTCTTCATAATCAGTACACTCTGCTAAAGCATCTGAATCAAATTCTTCTGCATAATGTTTAATTACTTTGTCTACACAGTCTTCATAACTATTTGCAGTAATTTTAAGAATATCACACTCTCCTGAGTCACTCCAAGGAATCAAATAAGTATTCATTTTAATTTACTAATTAGTTGGTAAAAGTAATCTATTGGTATAACAGCAACCGTACCAGGACTTGGCTCTCCATCTTTACCCGCTTTCTTCCAGCACATAACAAAAGGCTTATCCTTTAAACTACAGGCATCTCTAATTGTGAAATAATTAGGCATGTTCTGAGTATATTTAGCTTGTATATAACAAGGAACTTCCTCATCACAAATATCTACTTTGTTGGCGTCTAAAGTTTTATCCTTATTACGACTGGTCATACAATTAGGATATCCAATTTCCCTTAATTTATGTACAATATCAAGTTCAAAGCTAGATCCCTTTTTCTTACTCTTTTTAGCAGTAAGACTTCTTCTAACAGCAGGATCTGCCCATTGAAATGTCATTCCATCTTTAGATTTAGCTCCAGAGCCAGGTTTATTAGCTCTAGACTTAATTGAATTAACTGTTAATTTAGTTACTTCGGAAGCTTCTTCTATTGTTTGGAATGTTTGTGTGTCGCCATTCTTATATTTTACTGTTACACTAGTATTTAGCTATGTCTTTCCCATTCTTTTATATATTTAATAGATTCTTTAATAAATTTAATAGTCTTCTCTCTCCCATACTTCTTATAGAAATCACTAATATCCTTAGCCCCATACCTTCTAGGTATAATACAAGGAATTAAGAAATCATATTTTCTACGCAGTACATTAGTGTAGTGTACTCCAGTAAGGTCGGCATCAAATAAAAGTACTATTTTATCAAATCGTTGCTTTAAATCTTCTAAGATAGTATTAGAAATAAATTGAGTTTCACTTTGTGGAGCACATGCAGGTATTCCCATACTATATAAGCAAGCACAATCTTTTAAACTCTTAGTTATTACTAATAACTTACCATTCTTAGGTAATTGTCTATGACCTTGAATAGTTTTAGTAGATATATTACCTATAAATCTATAATCAGATCTTTTCGGATAATATATTTTCCACTGTTCTACATGTTCTTTCTTTCCAAAGTAATATCCATAACTAGGACACTTTGGAGTAGACTGACTAAATATAGAACCATTTAAAAAGACCGTTCTGCAACTAAATATTCTATACTTATTTAATATAGATTTAGTTATACCATACTGATTCCACCATTTAAGTTCTTCTTCAGAAAATTCTTGAGCCTCTATTTGAATGAAAGTTTGTTTGTCTCCTTTAAATTTAGCTTGCTTAACTACAGGTTTAGATATTGGAGATTCACCTTTAATAAATCCAAAGTCTTTAGCTATAATTCTTAAAGCTTCATGGTAATTACAATTAAACTTCTTCATTACAACATTTTCAAAGGCAAAGCATTCTCCAGTAGCAAAATCTTTAAAGTAAAGTCTACCAGATTTACCTCTAAAAAATCCACAAGTTTTATGATGGTCAGAACGTAGAGGAGACACATATAAGCCTTTATCTACAGGTATTCCTAGATAATAACTCATATATGTCTCCTCATTGTTTTCACTTAGAAGAAACTCCCTAGTAACTTTAGGTTCAAAACTAAAGTCCATAGAGAATTATTTAATTAAAGCAAGCTATCGAGATCCAAATCATCCTTAGGAGCTTCATCTACTCCTGCTGTATCTTCAACAGCTTTATCTGGGTCAGTAGGAGTTGACTTCAAATACTCGTCACGCTTACCTGCCTCATAATCGGACCAGAAGAGCTTTGGACCAATATAATTGTCACAAATAAATGCTTCTCCCTCCTTATTCAAAGCCAGGATACGAGGAATCTGAGCAACTACCTTACCGTCACGATTCTTACCTGTCAATTTAATTTTAATATCTGTATCAATAGCTGGTGTAGTTACTTTAATGAAAGTCTTTGCAACATCATCAAAGCTCTTAAATTTAACACTCAGCTTTTGCATCTGTTCAAAACCTTTAGGGTTAAGAACCTGTGCAGTTTGTTTTACTATTGCCATAGTAGTTTCAAATGAGGAAGCCATCTGAACTTTACCACCATTAGCACCATCGAATTCTGGTCGTACATCATCACCATCTTTAGGGAAGAACAAATCTACATTAAAGTAGCCATCCTCATTCTCATATTTAATAGAGAGTAACTTATAATGAGCGTTAGGGTCTTTCTTACCGTTAAACTCACGAATTTCAGCTCCCTTAAACTTTACATCATGGATTTCCCATGGTGTGAGTGGACGACGACTGTTACGAACTGCAGAATCAGATGAAATAGCAAAATTAAATGACATATATTATATAATTTTCAAAATTTAAGTAATCATAATCTAATAAATTAATTGTTATCTAATATATTTAATTAACTCTATTTTATTAGAGAGTATAACTCAGACTAGATAAGTCTGTAGATTCCTCTTCTATAGCATCCAAGTTAGTTATATCAAGCTCATCCTCAATATTAACTAACTCTTTTGGAACCTCTTGTTCTTCAGGCATTTTGTCTCCTACAAGCCAATAAATGCCCTCATCTTCAGTTGGTTCCATTTTAAAGGTAGTACCATATCCTGCTAACTTCTTATTATTAGCACCTCCGTATCTTACAGTATTCTTACTTGAAAGTAAATTACCTCCCTTAGATTTAAAAGCAGCATCTGTCCCAATCTTTGGAAGCAACTGCTTGCCCTTCTTGTCATACTTGATGTCTATACGACAGTCTTCACAGACTTGTAATAAATCAACTGCTCCTTGGGTAAGCGTTAATTTAGTAGAATCAAGCGTTACAATAGGCTCAGGATTTTCGTCTTTCTTAGTAGAACTCTTTCTAGAGGTTTTCTTAGCAGTGTCTACCTTGATCTCATCTTTACCAATAAAAGTGATTTCTCCTGTTGCTTCATCAACAGAATAGTGCATTACAATGTCCAGCTTCATATATTCAATACTTAGTTAATTAGTTAGTTAAATAGTCTTAATCTTCGTTTTCAAATGCATTGATAGTATCTATAACTAGTTTCATATCAGGCTCAATATATTTTTCGTCAAAACAGCCTGCCACACTTCTACAAGTATCATTACCATCTGTTCTAGTTTTAAAACGATAATGTACTTCCCCATCTACATCATCTACATAACGCTCAGAATAAATAATATATGAGAACAAACCATCAAGATTTATCTGATTTATCAACATTTTGCCCGTGGTCCACAATCTATACTGTGGATCTAGTTCAGTACCAAAATTCTCTATATGAGAAATAACTACAATAGTTAAATCATCTCTAAGAAGTTGACACTCTGCTAACAAATCATAGTAATTCTTAGCCATAGTTACAAATTTATCATAGCCCTTGATACTAGCATTCTCAAAAGTCTCATTTGAGAGTAAATAATTTAAATCATCAAGAACTATTACCTTTATATCTTGGCGTGAATCAGAAATCATATGTAATATATTCTCAATCTTAGTGTAATTATTTTGAACATACCAATTGCCAATAAGCTTTTTATCTTTAATAGCTACTTTAGGATACTTCTTACGAAATCCTGGAATTTGAAGCTGTTTATTGGTACAACTTATAATGAATGTAGATTCTGGGTCGAGGGTACGAAGGCTAGTTGATTTTCCTGAATTTGAAAGACCTGCTAAACACACTAAATTTGACATATTTTTATAATATAAATGAAAGATTTGAATTATTATCTATTTCTTTTGGCTCATCTATATTATTGAGTTCAACATTTAATTGCTGGACCCCATCTTCTAATAAATAATTAGGACTAGTATATTTTTCCCAGTCAAATATATTCTCAGGTTTAGGTAAATCTGCATAATGACTACAATCACCATAAAAGCCAGTAGGAATCATTAAGTCAGAAGAACCAAATCTACTCTTTAAGATAAATACACCAATAAAACACTGCTCCAGTATCTTGATATTATATTTCTTATAAGTGGATAATTTATATTTATGTGGACTAAATAAACCTATAGCTACTTGTGAATCCTCAAGTAATGCCCCACTGTCTTTATAGTCTTCCATAGACGGGTCTTGTAGACCTTGTTTCATTCTCTCTTGACCATTAGCATTTCTATTAAACTGAGAAATCATTATAGGAGATACAATTTTAGTATTATTTCTGATTTGAACAGAATCTCTAGAAATTGCATCAATTTCATCTTTCTTAGTTCGACCGCCACTTGCCTTTACCAAGGTCATATGGTCAATCATAATACCTAGAAACATGTTAGGATTATTTGGAATGTATTTACCATTCTCAAATTTACCCCATTTCAATAATTCCTCATTTACCTCCTTTAAATAAACTGCTTCTGTAAGACTACCTTCATAAAAAGATAATCTTTCATCAAGAATTTTGATAAATTCAGAACTCTTAACTAAGAGTTCATATTCTTCATCAGACAATACGCAGTCTTTTCCTCTAGAGAATATCTGCTTAAATCGCAACTCAACCCCATAATTATCAAATATGTACATACTAACTAATTTAGCATATACTTGACTACGAGTCATCTCTAGTGAGAATAATAACCATCTAGGGTCTCTTTCTGGACTATCCCCATTTAGATAATGTATTAATGGCTGATATACATAAGTCCAGAGTGCCCAGGTAGATTTACCACTGCCTGAAGCACCTCCTATTAAATAAGAGGTACCTGGAAGAACTCCATCAGTATATAAGTCTAACTTAGGTGAACCTGTACTAAGTCCTATATTGTGTCCTTCTCTTCCTTCTTTAACTAATTGAAAGAATTCCTCTAAACCACTAATTTTCTCTGCCATAATATTTAATTATACAACCTTAATAGCATCAAAATTAGTATTAGCTAAATCTCCATTACGGAGTGCTTCTAATTCATCCCATCTATGATCTATTACAAAATTACACAGACTTACACAGAGAATATTATTCTCTCGAGCCCATTTAACTAATTCCATAATATGGTCATGGGTTTCCTGTTTCCACCTAATAGTCTTTCCATAGAAGCGATAAAAGTCTTCTAGACTATCAAACTTCTTAGAAACACTACGTATACCAACTGGATTCCCATTGATAAAACCGAATTGAGGATATTCTTCAAATAGTTCTTTACCTAATTCAAAAGAACACTTATAAAAGTCTTTTACAAGATTTCTATTAATAGGAATACTAAATAAATCTAATCGTTCACCTTTCTTAGGTAACTTATAAGACTTTAATATTACTCCTACCTCTTGTAATCTAATTAATTGTTCCAATAGGCTTCCCTTTGCCTCTGATTGAAAATAAAGCTGGACAAGTTCTGCATCGTCACCCTCTTGAGCGATGAGAATAATTTCTAGCAACAATAATTGATTTGCATCAATTTTATATTTTTCACAAAATACAAGTTGCTGTTTAAGTTCTAAATTCTTCACGTATAATTAACATATTTAGATAGTTAACACTAGACTTATAATACTTGTTATAGCTTTAGAGTCTAGTTACGTGAATATTATAGACTTATCTATCCAATAGTCTCTTCTACTACTGGATTCATTTCAAAATCTGGTTCGAATACTACCTCTTTAGTGTATTCTAATTCCTTTACTTTCTTCTGAAGCTTTTCAATCTGCTTCTTCAAACGCTTATTCTCACTAGTAAGAGCATTTTTCATTTGATTATACTCTCGCTTTGTGTAATACATTTCCATTTCTAATGTCTTAAAACCTAAATGTAAAATTCTTAATCTTTCTTTTATAAAGCTCGTATGGCTCGCCTTTAAGAACATGCATTAAATTCTCTACATCAATAATTTCAATCTTAGAATCCTTCTTGGCATTTTGCATCCATTTAGTTTCTACAGTATCGTTAATCACTAATGTAAAAAATTCAGCACCTAATTTACCTTTTGCTAATCGTACTACTCTTCCAAGAGACTGTACAGCTTTAGTTTTACTACTATCTATACCAGTTTGTATACCTACTGATAAATCAGGTACATCCAAGCCTTCAATTGCCATCTTACAGCTATTTAATACTCCGCTTGGCATTTTAGAAAACTCTTCTAGTGTTATTCTATTTTTCTTTTTACCTTCTTTACCAGTATAAACATATCCTTCTTTATATGCTTCTGCCATAGCTGTATTGGCATTAAAAGTGACAATTTTCTTATCACTTCTATACTTAATTATCTCTTTAGCTATTCGTATTTTCTCAGGATGATTTTGTACAAACTTCTTTCTAGACTGCATAGTTTTCATAAAACCCATAGCATGAAATGTGACAGATTTTAAATAGTCCTTTTGCATAGCATAATCATCAGGATAGGTATCCTTACAATATTGCCATCTATTAGTAAAACCCTTTTTACCTGTCATAGACATAACCTTGTCGAAGTCCCATTGAAAGAATTCAAAGTGTTCATTAAATTCTTTATTATATTTCTGATAAACATCAATATCAGGGACATCAATAACAACTACATAGTCTTTATATTTAGCTACCCATCCATTAAAGAGAGCATCCTCCATAGTTATGGTATCTACAACTGGAGCATATTTAGCTAAAATTTCATGCCTTCCATCTAGTCTTTCAAAAGTGGCAGTTAAACCAAGTATTAATTTAAACTTAGTATTTGTAAGAACATTACTAAGAACTTCACTATTGATTTTATGAGCTTCATCAATAATTAGTAAATCACAAGACCATTCTTTTTTAGATGCTCCCATCATTACTCTTACATCAGTATTAAATCCCAAACCTCTCTCGTCAAGTTCTTTAGACCATTGTTCTTTTAAATTATCAAAAGGTACTACTACTAGTACTGACATTGTAGGATATTTTGATCGTAATTTAGTTATAGCATTTAAAGCTACTCTAGTCTTACCAAATCCAGTACATCCTACAATAGTTCCATGTCCTTTAGCTTTAATCCAAGCTTTAAGTGCTTGAGCCTGTCTTTCATCTCGAGAGATAGGCTCAAATAGATCGTGCATTACTGGCACTTATGACAATATTTCTACTAATATGCCAACTTATTACAAGTCAGCACGTGTTACATCCCAACCCTTATCTGCAGCAACCTTATTAATTTCATCTATCTTAGTAAGCCATTGTTTAGCTTGCTCTTCACACTGAATCTGAAAACGATACAGAATTTTATTAGAAAGTAACTTAAGCTGCTCACTAGTTAAGTTAGAATATTTATCTCTCTGCAGCATATAGATTGCCTTAAATTCAGTATAAGACAAACCAGTGTCGCAAATACGTAAATACTGATTAGGTCTCAAACTAATTCTAAGTTCTTCCTTAACTACATCAAGACGATTTCTAGCTTTACCAGTTTCTGGGTCTTTACGATACAAATCCTTTTGCATTTCACGTGGTGTAAACCATAGACCCATTTTAAGAATAAAGTTAAGTGTGATATGACTATTGTCAAAAATTCCTAAAAGGTCGAGACAAGCATCCATTACCAATTTAATAGGTACTTGCTGATAATCGATAGGAAGACCATCCATTACCTTACTAATAGGGAATGATTTAATAGCCTCCGGGGTTAGTGTATCTTTATTGTTACTGATTACCTTTCGTAAATCTTCCAAACATCTTGTGTTAGAATACTGCTTCTCAGCCATGAGCCATCTTATAAGAAGTTCTGCTCTACAACGATTAATTTGATCCTGTACAATCTCAAGTAAGGTAACTCTTCCTGGATTTTTAGAATCCTCATTATAAAGCATTTGCTGACAATGACGATACCACTGTTTAAGTTGATCAAAGGAGGCATCAATCATTAAGATTTCCTGCTGCTCTCCATTAACCTTTGGACCCTTCCATACATAAGTAGTAATATCACTTGCCTTCTTACTCATAGCTTCCTGAAGCTTATCTCCTAATACTGTCATATAATTAAATTCAAATAATGTTTCATAGTAATCTAATAATTAATAATCTATAATATAAATTTAATCTAAAATAATTTCACTTATATCAACTTTAGGTTTATCCTCAATAAACTTGAGAAATATGACATTAGTATATTTATAAGGTATTAGGTTCTGACCATCAAACCATGTATCTTTTCCTCCTTCTACATATCTTATATTTAAATATCCAATTTCATCAATTTCGATACTTTTTTGCTCCCAATTAGGAAATCGGACACACATTATATATCTAAAGTCTTCATCTTTAGGATTTAAGTCTTCAAATACATAACTAGTATATCCCATTTCATCTATTTGTTCCGCAACTAGTTTAGCATGAATTGTTATTTGCTCCATTAATGAAACACATTCATATCATCAAAGTGCTTACATCCATATTTAGCAAAATCACTATATAACTTATCCATATTAGCTATACATGGATATTTTAAACATCTTTTACAACTTCTTTCTGGATGTTTATAAGTTAATCCATTTGGATCCTTATAGTTTACTTTACTAATAGGCATGCAAGAATGATATTTAATATTATACTAATCTTAGTTACAACTTTATATTTTTTGTGTGAACTTTGTAATTGTGTTATTTTAATACTATCCTTTTTAATAATAGCGTTATATTGTTTTTCATTAATTCTTCTTATAGAATCAGTATGTAACCAAGATTTATTTATCTCTTCTAGTGTTTCAATCTTCTTATTTAATAATGGAACTTCTTTTGTATATTTCTCATGCTCTAGAAATATAAGATTAGTTGTTTTTAGTTGTTCCGGAGTTATTGTAATGGTTGATGTAGTTTGTGAAAAACTGTATGTCGGCAGAAGTATCATTAGACATAATAATAGCTTTCTTATCTTCATACGTCTCTCTTATTTTTACTATTTTAATTGTTAAGGAATCCTTAGTGTGATTTAGAGTATCTCTAACTAAAGAATCTCTAATTATTTCTTTATTAGAAGGGATACTCTGTATATTGTTATTTAATTGTTCTATACGTACAATTATAAATAAGATTCCTACAATTATAAATAGCTTAATCAACCAGGCTAGAACCGTTCTCAATTGCATCTACTAGAGTCTTTGTCTTATCAAGAACTCCCTGCACATCTACACCTTTAGACATTAAAGTTAATATCGCTTGTTCTTCAGGAGAAGCATTCTGAATGTACTCTTTCTCTTTCTGAATCTCCTCATATTTAGCCTTGTTAGCATTATAATCCTTAATGACTATCTCAGGATTCTTAGCAAAGTGATCAATTTTCTCTGTCAAAAGTGCATCAATACACTCTTTAGTAACTACGCCGCCTTTACCAATAAACCAACAAGGATCTCCTGCAAGAGCCTTCTTATAAGCCTGTTCCTTACCAAAAGTGAGATTGAACTCATCTTCTGGATTATATACTGCAATGCCGATAGATATAGCTCGTACAATCTCAAAAGAATCCTCAACACCTGGAATATTCCAAGTTGCAGTAAGACCTTCCTTCACTGGCATACTTACAGCACAAGCAACTATCAATCTTTCAACACCCTTAAAATCAACAAACTGACCAAGCTTATAACTAGCAATTTCTTTCTTCATTTTCATTTACTATTAATTAGTGTGTAACCCTCTTTAATTAAGTAGGATTCTGGAGCAAATTCCAGAGTTAAAAATCTAATAAAATACTCATCTGCTTTTTTCTTCCTATTTATAAAGTCTTTCTTTTTAAGTTTTAAAGGTTTATTAGTACTATATTGTTTTTCTTCAAATAAAGAAATTCCACCTTTAAATACTTTATAGATAGAATCTTCATAAATAAAAGAATTATGTGTTTGAACTATTTGACCGTCCTTCTCGTAAATCGCTACTGAAGTTGTCATATATTAAATTAATTATATATTTAATGAACTTATTTTTAGCAATTTCATAAAAGGAGTTCCAAATATTATTTATATAGAAGTTGTATATATCTTGTGAAGTTACATTACTATAATGAAAATATTCTTCATCATCATATGTACCAACATTAATTCTATATGTATTCTTAATAGGCTTAGCTTCTAGACATATATGATATACTGAATCATCTAAGTCTTCAAAATCATCAGGATAACCCTCATCTTCATAGCGAGATTCTGAAACTAATACTTCAAATTGAATATCTTCTCTTTCAAGTATTTCTGCTATTACATAGGCTACATAACAACAACCTCCAGAGTTCGTATGATATATTGTATTTAAACAATCACACAAACTATTTATTTTATTAAATAGGTCTGAATAGTTATCTTCCGACTTCTTTATAGATCTCCTCTTTAATTTGCTTGAAAACATTTAAATATTCTTTCAAGGTCGTAATCTCATCTTTTCCATATTTGCTATTAATAGCATATCTAATTATTCTACCAATAGCAGAATCTAAAGGCATACCATAGCCCTCTAATTGAAATTCTTCTCTAGGATTAGTTTTACTATTTACTTTTCTAAGCAAATACAAATCCCATAATGGAGAATTATCATTTATTGGTTCAATTCGATAAAAATTACCTTGAATTATCATTTAAATATCTCGGTTAAGCATTTTGAAGAATTTAGAAACTGGATTAGAACCTGCTAAATCATAACCATTATGACAAGCCATAGTTAATAATACACCAGATACTACTACCTCTATGATATTAAGTCCGGGAACAAACAGTATTAATAATGCTATTATAAATACATAGAGAGGTATACCTATCTTTGGCTTTAAATCTATGACAAGCATAAATTCAATAGCTGCCACAACTAAACAGAATATAAATAAACCAAACATAATAAATTAGTTATCAAGTCCCACTAATGTTGATGAATTACCTGTAACTTTAGGAAGATGTCCATCCCAAGCTTCAATCCACTGCTTCTTAACAAGTAATGGAGTAAGAGAAGCATTTACAATAGCATTAGCTTTAGCTTCTGCCTCAGCTACCTGCACCTCATTAGCTGCTTTCTGTGCCAACTGAATAGCTCTATTCTTAGCATCTACAGCATCTACAATAGTCTTAGGATATTGCAAACCACTAGTAAACTGGTCAAGTACAAATCCTTCCTTATAAAGAAGTTTAGAAAGGCGCTTCTCAATTGCCTGTTCTACAGCTTCACGATTTGACACAATCTGGTCTGTAGTAAATTTATTAATCTCAATACGGCAAGCATCTTTTACATACTTAAATACAGGACCATTAATTACATCAGTTAATTCTTTGCGATACTTACGAAATACCTTTGGAGCGGCACCGTCCTTAACTTTAAGATTGACATTTGGATCAACTTTAAATTCTGAACCATCCTTAGCATTAATTGTAAATGGCTCATAGTCAATAGTCTGAACATAAGTAGGATACTCATACACTTCCTGAGTAGCTGGGTTATAGAATACTCGTCCAGTTACCATAGATACATCATCTACACCTCTTTCAGAGCCATAGAGATTAACTAAGATACCTTCGCAACCAGCATCAATACGTTCACAACTAGTAAAGCTTAATGACAACATTAAAGCACTCGCAAATAAAAAGACTTTTCTCATTTAAATAAACTTTTTAATTTATTAATATTTTCGGGAATTAGAGTAACTACTAACACAGCTATAGTTGCTAATATTAACATACCCATAATGCAACAAAACGTACTCTCACTACTAATTAAGTAAGTACACATACTTATTAAGTACATCATAGCTATAAAACCAATGACATATTTAATAACTTTAAAAACCAATTTATACTTTCTCAAGAATTTTGGGGTTTCCATAAAATATAATGTTTTCTTTCAGTAAACCAATTATACCAAATAATTATCTTATCTTGTTGTACGTCTATATAAGGATTTAATAATATAAGACATACTAAAACAATAATTAAGATAATCATCGTGTTTTTACTGAACCTGGTTTAGTTGTCGCCTTCTGTACTGAAGCTGGCAATTTTGACCACCAATTCTGCTTCATTTGTAACCACTCACGCTTATGCTTTGCTTTCATTTTCAAATTAATTAGAATATTTAATTTTAATCTAACTAATCTGCAAAATGACTAGCTTCTACAGCTAATCTATCTGCTAGATTATTATATTCATCTGTATTATGTCCTTTAGTCCATTCGAATTTTATATCTGAACAAAACTTTTTAGCTCTATTATATACTTTATCAAATAACTGCCAATAATTCTGATTCTTCTTGCGTTTCCATCCTTTATTTATACATCCTAAAACGTATTGTGAATCAGATACTACAGTAATAGAATCAAAGTTTGTACTAATGGCATGTAGAGCATAAATAACCGCCATTATTTCCATTTGATTATTAGTTACATTTTTGAAATGTTTACTAAATTGATAAATTACTTCATCATCTTTAATAAATACAACTCCAACACCTCCATTACCTGTAGACACTTGACAAGCTCCATCTGTATATATAGTTAATAATTTCCCCATGATTCTACTACGAAATCAAGAGTTAAATTACCATATAAATAAGTTACTTTAAATGGACCTGAAGCTATACTTTGATAATTACTTCTAGGATTTTTATGTACTTCTTTAATTACATCATTGAGTAATCTTTCTGCACAACAATACAAATCGTAAATACTAGGTACTCTGAATTCATACTCTGTAAATATCTTCCAAGGTTCATATCCAATAATTTCTGGCTTCTCTTCTTCGTTCTTATAAATAGGTAAACATGGGGAAGCCATAATCATAGCTACTTGTTCAAAACGGAAGTTACTCAGAATATCTCTTTTTTGTACTTCTAAGCTACCTCTATAAGCGTTTTCTTGGTTAATTTTCTTTGGCTCTAACATAAACAAATAAAAAGAGCTACCCCTTTTAGAGTAGCTTAATCAGGACACACCATAGAAAATGATGTGCTATCTACAGAATTTACAGTATCAACTTTAACAGAATCTACTGTATCACAAGTGTCGACAGATGTAGAATCTACACTGTCTGTTGTCCTAGAACAACCATTACCACAACTTGAACAGAGGGCAATGATTGCGAAAGCAAAAATAAATAATTTCTTCATAATTAAATAAATTAAATAAATAATAAAGGGTGGAGAGTTTCTCCACCCATGATTGTAGGAAATCAACCTCCCGATTTCTCATCTTGAAAAGTATAGGAATTAAAAGTCACTATAATCTTAATTATAGAAGCACCTACAGTTTAAAGAAACATAGGACAAACTAAAGAATATCATAAGGATTAGCAGCACAGACTTAGAATGTGTCTTAGCTTTAGACTCGTTCCCACGACTTAGACTTAGACTTAGACCAAGTAACACCACATAATACTTTTAACCCAATTATGTTTTAGGTGATACTTAGAAATAAAAATACGTGTGGAAACGACCATTAAACATACCTATCATATGGTATTGCGATAATCCCGCAACAAATTATATATTCCTGTAATATATTTAATGCTAATCCTTAATCTATTCTTATTAATTACTCAGTAAGTAAAGCCTTAATAGACTTATATGTTTCCATCAAAGAATCAGGAACATTAATTTTAAGTTTACTAATCTTTTCTTTCTCAGTAATTATATATTGATTAAATCTTGACTGTAAATCTTCAATTTTGTCAAGCCAATCATTATATTCTTTAGAATAAGCAGTTCTAGCTTTCTGATACTCTTGCTCATTAGCTATATTCTGTTTATTTGCTTCTTCAATAGCATCAGCTTTAATACTATTGAGTTGAGCATTTAAATTTCTATGTTCAGACATTAAAGACAAGAACATACCATTCACTTCAGCAACTTCAACAGAAGGTGTATATCTATACACTACAGTATCTCTACCGGCTCCACTAATCTTATTTGGTTCAGCAATTACTTTATTTAACATTACCTTAGCTCTAGATACAGAGCCTGTTTCATGTATAAATTTACCAATAGCGGCAGCTCTAGATTGCAAAGTAAAATACTTATTTAATTTAACCGCATCTAAATTTTTAATTACATCATCTTTAAGTACCGTAGCTTTTTTACTTGGTGATTTAGGAGCAGGATAATCTTTATATTCTGACCAATCTTGAATACGTGTACTTGATAATTCTTCAAGTGCTTCATTTTTATTCTTAATAGCTTCTTTAAGCCAAGCAATTAATGAATTATATTGTCCTATATTAATTATAGCATCTCGAATCCATAAAGTATCTGTAGTACCTCTACCAGCATTTATTGCATTATCAGAAGATACAATACTAGTTATTGTAGTATTATAAAATTGAACAGTATTCAATGAATCGGTCAATCCTGCAATAACTTCATTAGCTACATTACAAATATTTTGGGCTTCTGTTGATGTAAGAAACCCATTCTTAAAAAATACATTATTCATGTTCCTATGATATATAATATTTAACTACTTAGTAGTTAATAATTGTTAATCAATAAATTCAATAGTATCTACCATTGTATTATATTTTAATCTGCCATCTTTTTGTTCTATGATATAATAATAGTCCTCCCAAGTTTCTTCTATACCTTTAAACACACCTACTATATTATGTGATTTACATTTGTGTCCTATAAAAGGTATTAATTCTTGTACTTGAGAACTACAACCTTTAGCATCTTCTGAACTCTTTATTATTCTCCTAGTTTCGAATATATATGCAGTTCTAGCTAATTCAATAGCTTTAATCATTGCATCTTTTTCTTCTATAGTAGCCCTATCCCAATTGAGGATGAATCCCTCTGAGTTTAGTTTAAATATCATCCGAAATTACCTCCTAATGGTTCTTGTGACGTATCTAAATTATCTATAAGAACTTCTTGTAGTTTAAAAGACTTTCCTTCAATTTCTACATTATTAAATACAAAGTTATATAAATAATCAATGGACATAAATCTAGTTGGAGTAGTAATACAATGATCATGTTGAGTATCTTTAACATACTTTTCAACATGTTTAGTTATATTACCATCTTTATATAATCTATAAACTATAGTTCCCTCCCATTCATTTATAGGAGAAATACCTGTAATATATAAATCACTATTACCTAAATGTACTTGTTGTATTATCACTCTAATTGTATTTTTGAAATTTCCGGTGCTTCAGTAGATTCCAAACTTTTTATATAATTATGTACTTTATTAAGATTTCCTTCACTAAATATAGTTTTATTACTAAAGATTAATATCTTATATAGATTTATAGCCTGTATAAAACTTACTTTATTCTCTTTTAGATATTTAGTAAATATAGTATTAATTCCGCAAGATTGATTAAAATATTGGCTGATGGCTTGCTTAAAACATTTTATTTCTGAATTTGACCAATATTCTTCTTTCTTTTTAAATATCTTACTCGTTGCAGTATTCTTTACAGGTCTTGGTGTATATAAAGTTTCTGGCAAAACTAATTCATCCTTCTTAACAGCATCAGCAAATGTTATATTTGTAGTATTTAATAATTCATTAACTTGTGCATAATGTATTATAAAGTCTATAGTATTAGAAGCATTAATTATCATAATCTTAGCACTTCCTTTTATAAATACAGCATAGTTAGTAGAATCAAATACAGAAGATTTAATTATTTGTAACTCTCCAGTACTCTGTTTTGCCATATGGTCTGAATATCTAATCTCTAAGGTTCTGTAATAAAAGTACAAAGAATTACTAGTCTGTCCATTGTCTTTTAACTCACAATTAGTCCATAGCCATTTTTCAAGTTTGTTCATTTCTTTTAATCTGTTAAATACTAATCTATACAAAAATAGCTCACCTAAATTAATAGATGAGCTATATACTATAAGTAGGTTGACTTTGTAATAGGATCTTATTCTCTACCATTACTAGTTCTCTACTTTATTATTAGTTGTCTAGGAGAGATTCGAACTCCCGAAGCTAAATAGCAGCTGATTTACAGTCAGCCGTGTTTGACCACTTCACATACTAGACAATAAATTCTTCACAGTGAATTACTCTGTATCGGTGCCCACGGATTTTACAAGGGTTTCGGCGATTTGGATTAGCTACTCCTCTTCTCCTACTATGGGCTATCCTTGTCTAAACGTATCGCGATACTATTGCTTAGAATTTTTGTTGCGGATGTTCGATTCGAACGACTACTCTAGGTTATGAGCCTAGTATGTTACCATTACACCACATCCGCGATATATGTTGTTTTAAAGAATTTTCGGCGAAGCAAAGTCTTTTAGTACCATCTATCGATGACTTTTTATAAGGTTCTCTTAACCTTCGACATGACTATATTATGAGTAACGTTACCTCTCTTTTCAATGCCCCTTGAGTTAAGATACTGCTTTGGTACATGCTCCATGTTAAATTAGAGAGCTTCAAGTAGGATTCGAACCTACGACCTGCTCATTACAAGTGAGCTGCACTACCACTGTGCTATTGAAGCTAGAATAAAAGCGAATAGGGCATTAGACGGGCAAACTATCGTGACCATATTCTAATAATACATTGAGCTATCAGGCATACTCGTGGATTGCCACCGCTACCTCTAACAACCACCCAGTTAAACGCTAGGTGCTCTCCATTATTTGCGGAATATAAGGGACTCGAACCCTTAGTTTTACTAGAGTGACAGTCTAGTTCCCTTACCAACAGGGCTTAATACTCCAGGCGCCTCTTGTGTACACATTTCTTTTCGAGAAGGTAATGAGCCTTAGAAATAAGAGGCATATATTTAAGTTTACTCTCCCAACATCAGTAAGTACCCATTTGGCACTTACTAGTAGAAATCTAATTAGATAACTGTAAAAGGTAACACTCGATAATCTTTAATATTATACCAAGTTGCTACAGTTTTCATTCCTTTCCACCATGATTTGATAATTCTTTTCATACAGTTTAAAATTTAATTGTTAATTAAATAATCTAATTGTATAGAAGGAAGAAGAAGAAGTAAACATCGTGCAGAAAACCGGATTCGAACCGACAAATCCTGCTTGGAAGGCAGGCATGTTACCATTAACACCATTTCTGCAGTTAAAAATTCATTTATTAACTTAACACATCAATAGTATAGTAAATTACTGAATTTAAATAGTTAATAAATATTAAATACATATTTATCGTACTACTTATATAGGTAGTCTTTGCCTTAACGGCAAGTTCTCTACGAGAACAATATAAGAGCATTTCCTTCTCTCCAAGTTAAGAAATGTTAAAAATTCTAAACAGAGATTAAGAAATGCTCTCCACCTAAATAATCACACTACTTTGCAGATGGGTAACTATTTGTAGGTGTTGTCTCACTAAAATAATTATCTGTTTTCATAATTTAATCTTGTTTATAAATTCATTATATTTATCAACGAATTCTTGCTCTGTAATTATATCACCTCTATTAGACAAAGTCAAAGATTCTTCACAATATGAAATAGAACCAAATTTATTAGATTCTCTCAAGTGCAATTCTAGAACAGTACAGTTACATTCATTAACAGAAATGATTTTATACCAATACATATCTTCGCCATAATCGCAATATCTATATCTATTCTTAGATAATTCAGCTTTCAATATTGTATCTTGTATCTCACTTTGTTTAACTAATAGGTCAGCTATTTGTTTACTTATGTCTTTTAAAGTTTCAGAATCAGTCATTAAATAACTTTTCAATAGATTTCTTATAATCTGAATTCTTATGCATAAAATATATTGCAAGAATAGTATTAACTATAGGACAGAATGAAATTACTAGAGTTAATAAATTTGCTTCAACGCGTTTCTCTTCTCTACGATCCTCCATATAGAATATGCTAAAGATGTAAAGAATAATAACTATTACAGGCATATCATAATTCTCTAATATTGGAATCTTCAGACTTTCCTAGATATATTTCGTTTATAGTACAATTACTTGTACGAAATTGTTCTATAAAACGTATTTTGCTAATAATTCTTGGAGACTTATCCTGATGATCACATATAGTAGGAACGTATGCAGTCTTTAAACAATCCCAATGAGTTATAACAATGTTAAATTTACAATGATAAGTTTCATGGTAATTATCTAAACAATGTCTTTCAATAGCTCTTTCAAATAAAGGATAGTCAAAAGGACCTACTTTAAATTCTCCTTGTGGTCCATCATTAGTATTTGATGGTTCTTCTAGAGTAAAGTACATTCCTAAGTCCATAGAATAAGGATTGTACCCATTTCCATGTCTAGTTAAATATGGACGCATAACTAAATATACTTCTGCATTTTCTAGACACTTTTCTGGGATTCCATTTAATCCTACTTTGCTAGGAGTACAGTGGGGCATAAATCCTCTTTCCATATCTAAAAGAAGACCTTGTGAACCCTCCCAAATGACAGTATCAACTTCATCAGGATAATAAGTTCCAATTATAAAAGTCTGAGTATGTTCTTTAATAAAGGTACAAGCCTCTTTAAAAAGATTATCTAATTCAGTATCTTGTTCTAGATTGTAATAATCCCTTACAGTTTGCAAAGCTACATCTGCATATTCATCTGCATAAGGACACATACGAGCACTGTAAGTTACATTATCTTTGTTTCTTTTAAAACAAGCATGTATACCTTTACCACAAGTTCCATTATACTTTACTCGTCCATCCATAGAGTCAGCTAGTACATCATAAGGTGTAATAACTCTACAGTTAGGATTTATATATAACTTAGGAACTTCAATACCTTCACTAACTAAGACTTTATACTCATTATAGATACATATTGGATCTATAAATACTTCTTTGTATAGACAAGTTGGTACTCCCAGTAAAACACCACTTCCCCAAGAAGAACATACGTGTGATTTACCTTTATAAACCACACGATGTCCAGCTTGTGGACCTCCACTAAATCTAGTGACAAGAGGTTTATGGCTATTCATACATAACCATTGTACTACATTACCTTTACCCTCATCACCGAATAGAGATCCAAGTACTATCTGATTACGAATTTGTTTGCTGTCCATAGCTGTTAGAAACAATACGAGCAATAGATTCACCTACATGCTCTTTATCTGAAATAATAAGATTATCACCTACATAAGGTTTCCAACTATCAGAGATTATTTCTAAACTGTAACCACCATGCTCAACATGAATGTGATAAATATCCCATTTCTTAGCGCATTCTTTATATATAAAAGAAGTAGTTAAATCTTCACCACACTCATCACCTATATAATGAGTTATTGCTTCTTTAGGAAGAGTTTTATGAATTGGCTCATCACTAATTGTGATTAAACAGCCTTTAATACCTCTTTTCTCCAGAGCATCAGTCTTAATGTGATTAGCAGCAAAGTACCAACACATATGAGGATCCTCTCCTCTGTTGCCGCCTCCTTTACCTTCGAGATCAACCTTACGGAGCCATTTCTCCATAAGTTCATCACTCGATTCAAACTGTCCTACTTGTAAAGGAGCTTCTTCATAACAGCCTTCTACATCACCAAATGCCATAAAACAGATTTGAGGATTATCAATACCTGCATTCATAATACTAGCTACACAATCTGGTAGAGTATTATCAATAAGATATTTAGGTACCCCACCCATAGAACCTGTCTCGTCTAAAGCAATAATAATAGGGAATGATTCTGGATGTTCCTCAGAATCACGAGACTCTCTGAAATTAATATTAAGAGGATTCATTTCAGGGTCTAAATTCTTCTTACTAAAGGTTTTTTCAATAGACTGGCTTCTATAACTACGACTTCTAGTTACAGCATCATTATATGAATAACTACCACCTCCCATTATGCTTCCTCCTTTGTTTGTGATTTAATATTACTAGCCAAAGCACTAACTAAGGCATTTACATTATCTGTAAGTGCATCTACTTTAGCATTAATCTTATCTAATTCTGATGGTTCTGAAGTTTCAGTAGCAGGTTTGTTTGCTGCTCCAAACATATTGCCAAACATATTACCTCCTCCCATAAGCTGGCTCATCACCATCATAGTCATAAAGTCAGAACTATTATTATCAGCGAGAGCCATAAGCATCATAGGATTGAATCCCTTACCTGCATTATTAAATAATCCACCACCATTCATAGCAGACATCATAAGCAGGTTCTTAACATCAAATTTATTTCCACTCATATAAGCAAGGGCGAGTGGGTTAAATCCATTAGAAGAATCAAAGTTAAATGGATTAACAATAACTCTAAATGTTGCAGAACCCATCAACTCATCCTCAATAGCAATCTTGTTGTTGATATTGCCATTAAAGTTCATAATCTTAATAGAACCATCTTCTGCCTTAGTCTTAACTACACCATAAGATTTACCTGATTTTACAATATCTCCGATTACAATTTGATCAGAGTTCTTGCTAATATTGTAAATACAAGGCACAGGGTAAGTCATCTTATACTTCTTAAGTTTACCTGCTGGAGAAACTCCTACGTATGCACCATCACTATTCTTAAAGCAAAGAACACCATCAGTAATACTGATTCTAGCACTCTCTTCAGCTTGTGGCATAAACTCATTATACATATCTTTAGTTAAATCTCCAAAGACATTATCAACATTCATATTTCCGAATTGTTCCATATTATTTTTACCTATAGTATTAATTTGTTTACCATTAATCTCAGAAATTGTTACTGTCTCATAATTTTCCTGCTCCCTAGAGTGAGCATAAGTCCATACAACTTGAAACTTACTATCATAACCTACAAGTTGTACTAAATCACCTCTTTTAAGTCCAGGACACTCATTAGCTACTATATAAGGTACAGTAGTTTCTGAATTCATCCTAGTAGGACTTAATTTAGTATTTGTAAATATACCCCTAATTATCATAATTATAAACTATTAAGTATACTTTTATATCTATCTAAATATTTAGAACCTAATGCAGACATTATCTTATAAAATCCCGACCTAAATCCATCATCAGAACTAACTAATTGTTTTATGCTCTTTATATAATAATCAGGTATATCGGATCTACATTCATGTTGCGTTAAATTCTTAGCCAGTGCTATTTTATTTAATATTTCACTAGCTGCCTTAGCTTTATCTTCAGTCAAGTTTAAATATAACTAAATATATTAATAAAAAGACCAAAGCTGCTCCTAAAATATCTATAAACACTTAAATAGCTCTAATGGACTTAAATGGATAACGTTTCTGATCATAACTACTAATGAAGTTTTCTTTTACTTTAGCTTCATTAATACCTGTAAGTCTAATGGTTTGTTCTCTATTTTTTAAAGAATCAAAATAAGTTACTTCAAATTTCATATAAAAGATTCTCTATTATTAAATTTATTTTGAGCATCAAGTACTCCTTCTTTATCTGTAATATCTACAATAAGTCCTATTTGTCGTAACCAAACATCAAATGGACCACTGTACCCTAGGTCACTAACCCAACCTTCCTTACAAAATACTATCTTCTTCCAAACAAAAATAGCACATAATATTCCATCAACTTCACATAAATGTTTACCTTCTGGAATATCTATGAATGTTGGGGCTAAACCTACTCCTTCTCGATAATATCTAGATATTCGAGTATTAAATATATCATCCTGCATAACTACCGCATCAGTTTCATAATTAGTAGACAATTTACCATGCAAATAGAAATCAGGCTGATAAATCCAATTCTCGTTCCGACTACTTAATGACTTAAATTTAATCATTTATGTTTCTTTTTCCATCGAAACCATAAACCTAATACAATACCAATTATAAACCAAACTAGTATTGTAATAATAAAGGTTCCAATATTAAGTACAATCATAATCTAAATTTATAGAGAGGGCTGGCTATTAACCAGTCCTCCTCTCGTTAATTACTTAAATAACTTTTTAATCCAATAGAGAAGTTCTCTACAAACTGGTACAATTGCAGTAAGACCTACAATCTCTAACCATGTTTCAATATTTAATGGTTCTGTTCTAAATACATCGCCACCAAATTGAACTATCAAGATTTGACCAATAAATATAACCAAACATATTCCAATAAATGCAGGATTACTTAACAAACCATTAAAGATACTTCTGTCTTGTCCAAATACTCTTGCATTAAACAAGTTCCAGAATTGTAACATAACAAAGATAGTGAAGAACTCTGTAAGGCTATATGTATTACTAATCAGCAAATATAATAATATGCCAAAATACAAAATACCTACACCAAAGATTTCATACCACATTCTCTTTGTGATAATAAATGCCTTAGGATCACGAGGCTGTTCAGACATTACTGCTTCATTAGCTGGTTCTGTGGCTAATGCTAAAGCAGCAAAAGTATCCATAATTAAGTTAACCCATAGCATTTGGATAACAGTAAATGGTAAGTCTACTCCAATAAATGGACCTACACAAGCGATACCAATAGCTACAACATTTACAGTAAGTTGGAAGAGAATAAAGTGCTGAATATTCTTATACAAGCTTCTTCCCCACTTAACTCCTAAGATAACAGAAGGGAACGAATTATCAAGAAGAATAACATCAGCTGCATTCTTAGCAATATCAGTACCATTATTCATAGCTACACCTACCTCAGCTTGGTTAAGAGCAGCTGAATCATTTGTACCATCACCAGTTACAGCTACTACTTCTCCCATATTTTGGAATCTCTTAACAAGTGTCTGCTTGTCTTCAGGTTTAGTTCTAGCAAATACATCTACTTTACGTAAATTAGTATCTGTTTGAGTTCCAACTTCCTTACCAAGCATTGTGTTAGGAATTTGAGAGATATTAGCTTGGGCAGCAATAGAAGCGGCTGTTTCAGGATTATCACCTGTCACAATCTTAACTTTAATTCCTGCGTTTCTAGCAGCCTGAATTGCATCGGGTACATTACTTCTCACTGGGTCTTCGATAGCTACGTAGCCATCCCATATGAAGTCTGAGAGGGTATTTATATCAGAACCAACCTTGTGAGCAAAAGCTATACATCTTCTACCTTTAGATTGTTGTTCTGCAAAATTAGGTATATTTTCACTAGAGCAGAAATTCATTACTATTTCTGGAGCTCCCTTAATATAAGTAACTACTCCATCACTAGTAATCATATATTTATTCTTAGAATTAAATTCTACTCTACCTGTTATATTAGTTTTATTTCTTTTATCAGTAATATCAACTGATTTTTGTATATATTGCAAACACGCACCTTCTGTAGGATTTCCTACTACTTCTCCTGAAGGACTAAGATTAGCAGTAGAATTAAGTACAATATTATTTATAACAGCATTTCTATCTGTAAAGTCCTGGAATACTACTTTCATTTTATTCTCTGTAAGAGTTCCTGTCTTATCAGTAAGAATAAGAGTTGTAGCACCAAGAGTTTCACAAGCATGCATCTTTCTAATAAGATTATTGGCTTTAGCCATTCTCTTCATAGAATAGGCAAGGGCAAGAGTTACAGCCATAGGCAAACCTTCTGGTACTGCTACTACAATAAGGGCTACTGCAATCATTAAGAATTGTAAACAATCATTTACAATATCAATAGTATCTTTGCCTACATATCCCTGCTCTATAAATATATAACGTATAACAAGGGATACAATAAGAATACCCGCAGCTGTGAATGCTATCTTATTAATTAAGCTAGCTAATCCATTAAGCTGTTTATTAAGAGGTGTTTCTACATCAGTAATAGAAGATGCTTCTCTAGCAGTCTTACCTACTTCTGTTTCATCTCCCACTGCAAATACTTCACCTACACAAGTACCCTCAGCCACAATAGTGCTTTTATAAATTCTATTTGTAGGATAAGTAGCAGTTTCTGATTCAAAATTAGTTTTAGTTACAGGATTTGTTTCTCCAGTTAAAGAGGCTTCACTTACTTTCAAATTGCTATATTCCTTAACAATAATATCAGCAGGAACTTCTTCACCAGCTTCAAGTATTACAATATCTCCTACAACTAAGTCTTTACGAGCTACTTGAATTACTCCATTATCTCGTCTTACCTTAACTAGAGTATCATCACTACTAGTTAAAAGAAGGTCAAACTTCTTAGCTGCAGACCAAGTATTCCAAAAACCAATACCTACAGCTAAAGCAATAGCCACAATAATACCAATAGGCTCTGTAAATTCACCCTTTACAAAACCTAAGGCGATAGATACTGCAGCTGCAATAAGTAATATTACAATAAGTGGATCTTTAAATCCATCAAGTAACATTACATACCAAGCATCTCTCTTTGGAGGTGTCAATACATTAATACCATGTCTAGCACGTGAATCTTCTACTTCTGTTAAGCTAAGACCGTAATTTATATCTGTCATTTTTTCTGTTATTATAATTAATTAAAGAAATGCAATTGTTGGACGCTTCATAGCACTAATTGAAGTCCAACCTCCGAACTCACCAACTGCCTTAAAGCGCCATTCACCATCCTTCTTATAGGCAACACCAAGAATAACAGCCTGCTTATCAGAAATCTTAGTACCTTCCTTACCATCTTCAAGATTAAACTTAGCTAAGACATTTACAGGAGTATTAGTGTTTCTCTGTACTTGATCACCTGTGTAAATACGAAGACCCATATAAGGAATCTCACCAAATGTCTGGTGTGTAAAGTTATTAAGAGTAAATGCAATATACTCAACACGTGGGTCAAGTTCATTTAAGCGTACTTCAATAGTCTCATTATCAAGACCATCATTACCATTGGTATCACCTGAGCGGTCATCACCACTATGACGAATACCCGGAGCACTCAAATTATAATAAGCTACTTCACCAATACAATTCTTGTTGGCATCATACAGAAGAACAGTAGAATCCAAATCTACTTTCTCAATAGACCTACCAATGCCAAGCAGTCCACGATGCTGAATAGCACCCCAGTTTGAACCAAAGAACAACTTACTTAAACCATTGTTAGACTCTTTAGACAGATTGATTCTGCCACCTTTACTTAAATTAATCATAAAACTTTATTAAATAATTGTGAATTAACTAAAAATGGGAGTACCTAATTAAAGATACTCCCTTATAGAATCAAGAATTAAAACCGAATTAATTTATTATTAATTAAATAGCTGGAGCATCTGGCAAGATGAGTCCATAGTTACGAAGAATATCACGATAGATAACATTCTGATAACTACCCTTGTCTTCTCCAAGAGCCTTGAACTTCCAATCACCATTGTGGCGATAGAGTTGGCAGAATACAATACAGCGAGACATACTTGCATCCTCAGTAAGATCAAACTTAGCCAGAGGAGTAGTATTACCTTTAGCATACAAGTTGCAATAAGCATTATTAACCATACCAAAGTTCTGCTGGCGATTCTTAGCATCGTGAATATTAACTAAGATAATAATTTTCTGGACATCTGCAGGAACCTTAGTGGTATCTACTACAATTGTCTCATCATCTCCAGCACCGGCACCTGTACGGTTATCACCTGAATGCTTAATAGCATCTTTCCAATTTGGATTATTGTAGAAAATAAAGCCATTGTCAGGATCTACTGCTTTATCCTGAGCATTCAAAGGAATAGTAGCTACATCCAAATCAAATTCTACACCTGCCTGAGCTGCTACATCCCAACCCAAACCAATTGAAAACTCTGTTACACCATTTGCTTCTTTAGCGAGGTTGATGTTACCTCCTTTACTTAATTGAATCATAATTGTGAATTGAATTAATATTTGCCGCAAAATTCACGGCTAATTACAGTCATAATTTCATTATTAGTTAACCTTTTAGCTTCCTTCTCAGTACAACCCTCTATAATATAAGAATCTACTATTTTCTCAATTATAGCATTTATTTCAGAGAATATATACTTTTGTTCTTTAGTTAACTTATCATCGTATAAATAAGATTTATTCATCTACTTGTAAATCAGCCTGAGTACTTTCTAAGTAATCCCTATTATCTAAGTCTTTAATAAGATTAACTAAGTCTCCTACAGTCTTTAGATTCTGAACTTTATCATCTGTAATAGGATAACTAAACTCCTTTTCACATTCAATGGTAATTTCTACTAAATCAAGACTGTCTGCGTACAAATCATCGAAAGTATCAGCACTAGTTATTTTTTCGCTCTCTATGCCAAGGACTTCACTAACAATGCTTATTACTTTTTCTTCTATACTCATTATATATCTTCCCTTTTAGTTTTAAATACATGTTCTGTATGAGTGGAAGTAAATCCTGGATTATATTGTAATTTCTGAATACCAAGTATTTTATTATACATTACATTAGGAAAAGAATCCAACATAGAGTTCTGTTGTCTTACTGTTTCCATGCATGCTTCTTCTAACTTGTAGTACTCCTCTCGTTGTCCATTTACAAACCCAGATAAATCACTATAAAATTTAGTAAATTCAGAATAAGGAATATTTTGATTCTCTTGAAGCCATTTCCAAGTAACTTGTGCTCCATCATGTCTTCCTTCCATAATCATACTAGTGACTTCTAAGAAAGTATTCTTATTTAATTCACAAATTTCATACTTCTGAAGATACACTTTCCATAATTTATCGAAGAACATTTTACGAGCATACTGTTGCTTGTCTAGCTGATTAGTATATTCAATATTCTTATTATACAATTTTATTATAGCACCAATAGGACTTATAAACCAACACAATATAATAATTCCAGGAATTACAATCCACTTTTTCTTAATATTTATATTTGAATAGTCTCCTTTTTCATCACTAAATGTACATATAGCAGCTATAGCCAAAACAAAAGTTGCAATAAATAGAATCCATTGAATAACACAATGACAGAAGCCCATTCTTATAGCGTTAGGAGAACCCTCTAAAGTTAGTGGACCTTTATCACTAATTATGTCATCGAGTATCTGAGTATTCCATAAGTATATAAACAAAATAGCACATATAATAGATATACCTAAAGATAATAAACCATGCTTAATATTATTTTTCATATTATTTAATTAAAAACTTATTAAATTTATCGTGAAGAGGTTGAAATTCCTTTCTAAGTTCTACTAGTTCTTCCATTTCTTCTATAGAACTAACATCGCTTAGTTTGATATTATTAATCATATTCAAAGCATCTCTAAGACGACATTGAATACCTCTTATTGGAGTGTCATTTACCATAATTTAAAATAAATCAGAAAATGTGACATAACATATGAGACCTAAAAGAAAAAAGACAAAATATGTCTTTAATTCAGCATCCATTAGAGCACATATGCTTTCTATTATACCTATTACTAATAAAAAACATGTAAGTACTATAAGCTTATGTTTAATCATAATTAGTTTATTTAAGAATCCTAACTTTTACATTCTTAATACTAATTCTCTTAGAGTCTTTTGGATGAATGAGTATATCAATACGATGCTTATGTCTTTTATTCATAACATCTTTGACCTCATATACTCCAAATCCCTCTATATGTACTCTCTTTGGTTTATTCTTTGGAAATAAATAAAGTAAATCACGAGATATGGCGCACCACTTGATTTTATTATGTTTTAAATGATGTAAATTAATTTTAGAACCATCAGCTGTAACTAATGGTTGATTGTTACATTGACTTTTAACTGGCTGATAACAAGTAAGAGTTACATGGGTAGTTGTTTGACAGAAAGCTCTACCCATAAAGCCTAATAATAATAAAAATATTAATATATGTTTACTCATTTAATATATCTGATTAAACTTACCTGAAGCATTCGTAGAATACCCAGATTTAATTACATAAATAATAAAATGGTTATAACAAGTCACAATATATCCCTTCTTAGCATTTATATAGAATATAGGGCGCTCATCAAATTCATCACCTATTTTAAGGTACTTTATTTCTTTATTTAAACTTATAGAATCTGTACGAACATAAGTACCTGCCATAGTTTTTTGGGCATCTAGTTCCTCTTCAGTTAATTTAGAAGGAGACTTTCTTCCTATTTTACGAGTTATTTCACGACTTCTAATTATTTTCTCAAATAACTGCTCATTAATATTCTGAATACTATCAAGAGAATCAGATTCTAATTCTATAGACTCTACTAAATAAGTAAAATCAGAGAACTCAAGATTAAAGTTCTTACGGATTAAATCTATTTTGTCAACACCGTGAATATTAACTTCCTGAGCAAGAGCTTTTACTAGATCAACAGTAACTATTTGCATCTGTCTAATTAAATCTAGTACTGGTTCTACTGCACCTTTATCAATTAGAATATCATTAAGTAACTCAAGTGTAGTTTCTTCAGGTAAATTACCAAAAGAACGTACATATCTAATACGTGATGGACGACCTAATAAATTGTTATTAATTTCTAACTCATTAGTAGTAAGTAGGAATACTTTACGATATTGTGAGTTGTGCACACCATCCATAAAAGAAAGAACTGATGAGGATTCTTTAAATTCTTTCTCATATTCATCAAAGAAGAAGATACAATCAAAGTTAATTTGAGTAGCTAAGAATTCAAGCATATCATCTTCTCCCTTACAGGACTTAACAATAATAACTGGAAGTTTAAGACGATTACAAAGCTCTTCTGCAGTTACTGTCTTACCTGTTCCTTTGATTCCATTAAATAATACTCCCAAATTACCTGTAGTATTGTTGTAAGTTTTTACAAAATGATCAATAAACTCGTTATTAATACCATATAACTTGTAATTAAATACAAAAGAATCTCCAAGTCTATTTAAATAATAACCTGTCATTGATTCTTTAACTTCATAAATTCCTTTAGGTAATCCTTCAGGATGTGCTTTTGTTGTGGCACTACCCTTCATAAAAGTATTACCGTCTTGAATCCAAATGTTTTGTTCCATAATTAAATTATTTTTATAAGTTCATATCAGAGTTTAATTCTAAACCAAATAGAAAATGTTGAAGTTGATGAACATATTTAATCTTTTTAAAGCGACGTCTAGTATTACCACGACAAAGTTCCCATACAGAAGGACAATCTTTATTTGGTTTAATAAAGTAATACACACTATCTAATCTTATTCTCCACCATGTGTATCTCTTAGACTTTAACCTTTTCCACTTGTTATTGTCTAATATTTCTGGAGTAAGAGGAATTGGAACAATATTATCTTTATCAGCATATTGAATTTCTCCATTTGGGAACTTGATTTGATATAAGAATACTTCATTTTCGGTTTTTATACCAATCACTTTAACGATATATTTCTCTACACCTACATATACAGAGACTAAATCTCCTGGAATATATTTAATCTGTTCCATAATTAAACTAGATTATTTAATTGTTTCACCCACTCTGTAATCGTCCCCATCACACACACGAATAGTTTTAATCTCATATCGATTAATTTTCTTATTATACATTCGTATCTTGAAAGTATAATGATCTATACATATTGTTTTTGATACTACTACACTTCCCTTATAATTCAATATAGAATCATTATATTGAATTGGAGGACCACACGATATTAATAAAGATAAAATTACTAATACTATTATTTTCATAATAATTAAATACAAAAATCCCTGAACTAAATAGCCCAGGGATTAAAAATAACGTTAAATAATAAAAACAGTTCTATGAACTAGTGGAGCATTGGAGAGTCGAACTCCAGTCTTGCATATTTGCATCAAAACGTTCTTACAGCATAGGTTTTAAAGACTGTCCTTGTCTGTTAGGGTTGACAAGATTTATATATTGTCAACTTCCACCACTCTGTTCCTAAAGTATACAGAGAACTTATAAGAAATGAAAGAATAGTGCACCTTCCTGTTCCCAAGCAAGTGCTGCTCGGTTTCTTAGGCTGCAATAGCGTAAGAAACAGAAGTGTTATTTACTTCGCCAATTAATTTTTTACTTGTCTATCCAAGTTGTCTTGCTGTGTTCCTTATCTCCTATACAATCAAAACCACGAATGCCCCAATTTAAAAGAGTCCTAAATTAGAACTCTTTAATATCTTTTGATTCTTTAGATATATAGAAAACAAATATCATATCAATCATCTGGATCTATTTTATATTTGCTTCCCGTAATCTACAAATTAATTAATGTTAAAAACTAAATTGAATATCTCTATTGACGTCTAATAATCCTCCATTCCAATTAGATTGAAGATCCATACTGAACCATCCTCCATTTACTGTTCTAGCAAACCAAACAAGATGATTATCATATCTAGGAATGTAGCAGCCTATAAAATAGTCAGTACTACCCTTCCATATCCAATCATAATCAAGAGCACTATTAACTAAATGTATCTTTAGATGTATATCAGCTTTATTAAAAGGAATTACTTTCTTTACATAAGCTTTATATAATCTACTTGGTGAACATTTACCGTCGTCAAAGAAATTATAAATCTGTTTCTTTTTCGGTATCATTAATCATACACTGTCTTAATATATTTTCATTAACTTTACCATCATTTTCTCTAGTGAGATTATCTAATAGTTCCAAATTAAATTTTTCTTTTCGAAATTTAAAACATTGTCTTAATATAGTCTCATTAACTACATTATCATTTGCTCTTGCAAGTTTATCTAACAACTCTAAATTAAATTCCTCTTTTTGAAACTTAAATTGAATCCAATCAGGTTCAAATTCTCTGTAATCTAGATGAGACAGAGGTTTATCTGTGTTAAGTACATATTTAACTAGTCTAGTTAAACGTTCTCCAGCTAGTTTAGATACTACAAAACCAGATAAATCATAACCTACACCTCTACTTCTCCAATATTCCCCAACTTCAGGTTTAGAATCTGGAGCAACATAGAACATTTTATAATAGTCTGAAGAACCTAAAGTTACATAAGTACCTAACTGACTACTACTACATATAGATAATCCTACATAAGAATATAAATTCTCATTATGATCTAATGTAAGAAATACAGGGACTTTATCAGGGTCTAAATGATTAATCTCACAGTTACGTAGTGCAGTGTGAGCATACTCAAGCAATTTAGATACTGATATAGTACTTAATTTAGTGTCTTCTTCATCTTTGTTATTTTTAATGGCTGCATCAGAACATCTAGTGTGCCAATTTTTCCATTTATCTCCTTCTAAATACATATTAATTAACTCATATAATATAATAAAAAGGTCATAGAAACAATATATATCTATTATAATAAAGAATAGAATTACAAGAATATCTGCATCCATATTATAGATACCTAATCATCATTAGGCAAACTATCCAAATACTGAGGAATAGTTACTTCAGCATTATTCTTCTCTTTCTCAAGTTGCTGAATAGCATTTGCCTGTCTATCTACAGTTGTTTGTAACTCTTCAATTTGATTTGAAAGGTTATTACTACCAATAACCATACTAATACTAAATACTAGTAATGCAAATGTTGCTAATTTCCAAAATTTATCCATATCTTTATTTTTATTTCCAAACTACATAAACTCCATGTTCACCTTCATAAAGAAGACTAATCTCAAATCCTAACTCTTTAAGGTAATCATAATATTTGTCAACATTAGTTGTTGGAAGTATAGAACCAATCCAAGCTGCATAATTACCTTGACTAGCTTCTTTAATTATAGCAAAGCTTATTTGATCTAATATATGTGGGTCTAATACAGCAGACCTAGATATAGCTTTTGCATCTTTTGCTTTAATCATTTAATATTTTTTTTAATTTATATAAATGTTTTACATACTCTAAATCGGAGATTAATGAATTTCTTAATCCGGGAGAAGCCCATTCACAATATTTATCAACTATGTCAGCTGTAGATAAATGACCTTCTTTTAAGTCATTTATCATAAGTTTCGTACATTCTTCTACTGTCATAATTCTTTAATTTTTAAACTAGCATCTTTAAACCACATATTAAGTCTATCTACAGCACTATCCCAATCAGATTTAGAGCATATCTCATAATACGTTAAGAAATCAATAGTATTTGAAAGAAACTGATATATACCTAAACACTTACCACTAGGAGTAACTTTAGTTACAATATATCCACCTCCATCACTGATAACTACTTTTAAATAAGAGGATTTATCTTTATAATAAGGATTTAATCCAATAGTTTTATTACCAGCTTGTATCTTTTTAAATCTTATATTATTTATTACTTCTTCTATAGTATTATTCAAATTACTTTTTTGATCTAAAAGGTCTTCTTTAAGCTTTTTCAAGTCTTCAATAGACATTTCAGAATAGTTATTTGTATTTTCTGTTTCCATAACTATAATTTCATTAATATTTTTACATTCTTAATTAATGGCTCACCATTAGTACCAGTTTCATCTAATAAATCACCTGTTACTAGATATTTATTGCCAGTAAAGTATGCTATATGTTCTATAAAATCATTAAATGCCATCTCATTTGTTGGAAATGGAAGAACAGGAGAATATGTTCCATTTATATTTTTATGAGCTTCATAAACTGAAACTCCAGGTTCTTCTCCAATTTTTTCTTCACCTCTCCAAATACATGATTTCTCATTTTTAGGTATTTCACCAAATCTATAGAATATCATATTATTCTTTAAGTTCTACTGGTTCATCCTTCCAAGATAGTTTTCTTCCGAGGAGCTTTTCTACTGAACCTTTAGGAAGTTCTACAAAATAGTTATCGCACATATACCAATAATTTTGTAATCTATAAGGTTCACTTCTATAAATAAATTCATCTCCATTCTCATCTACTGCTACCCATGCCATAACTATTCCTCCTCTTTTATACCAAATGGAATACCATCAATAAAGGTGAAATCTTCGAATAGCTCCTTTAAAAAGAGTATTTCTGAACTACATGTAAAGATAGAATTATCTGAATTTATACTTCCAATAAAAGTTTTATCACCGTCTCTATCTTTTATCCATCCAAACGGCTGATGCTTTTGCATTTCATTCCAGCACTCTTCTGAATCCTTAAATTGACGGTACTTTGGTTCTTGTTTGATGCGATACTCTATATTATTCCAAAACCCAATCTCTTTCATTTCTGTCCAATCATTCGGAACATCAGAACCTTCTATGAGACTTGGTTTTGTTCTACATTCAATTACCTTTCCTTCTGCAAAAGCTTGCAGGATAGGATAAAATTCTTTTGCTTGATTTCTATCCATAATCAATTATTTTTATTAATAACCAGTACTTTATCCAACGTAATAAGGTTTTGAATCTCCTTAGAAAAAAGGGAAGGAGATACACGAATACCTTCACTATATCGACCAGCTTGCCAAACTTCTTTATATTTACCAGAATTAACCCATGGGTGATAAAAGTGTCCATGATAATCTTGCTCCTCTTCCTCAGATTCAATCATTATTGGTTCTTTAACTTTCTGTGGGTAAGAAGTAAACAATCTTAAATCGTTCTCTTTAACTAATACTAAATATAGTTCTCCCATAAAATTAACCCTCTAACTCTTTAAGTGCTTTTTCAAGTTCCTCAAATGCTTTTGACTTTTCTCTGTATCTCTCATCAGGAGGTATCATCACACCATCAATAGTATTACGAAACCTGTTTCTAGCACTGATTAATAATGACTTTATTTCATTTAATGCCTTTCGTTTATAAAAGTCTGGAACTCTATTAACTTCCCACCAAGAACCTCCTTCATCGCCACGAGATACTATCCATACTGGTTCTTTAGTATCTTTATCTCTACAATATACTGTACCTCTGACCTCTTCTTGCATGAAGATAGAATCTACTTCAAAGTCTAAATCTTCTAGAGTAGTATAAACTCTAGAAGAAACTGCATCTCTTCCTCCACCATAGAATCTAGCAGCAAGTTCATAATCATTACACAAGTCTATTTTAAGAATTTCTAGATTATTCTTTTCGACAATTTCTAGAATTGACTTTTTGACATTTATTTTACACATATCTATCCTTATTACTACAGTCCAAATATATCCTCATTATCAATATCACATTCAATAGATGCATTATGTGTACTATCAACACTAATAGCAACTAAATGTGGACAACCCAAACAATCATAGCAATCTTTTCTTGGTTTATCATTGTCTGGCACAAGTTCAAAAACATCTATATTCATATCTTTTTGAGTTTATTTAATAATTAATTTATATAGCATTAAGTATTCATAAAGTCTTCTATCGGGTCTGATAAATATATCCATTCATCAGTTCCCTTTCTTCTAGCTTGAAACTCCATAGGTGGAACATTTTCCCAATCATCAAAATTATACTTTTGATTGGCATCCATCAGACATTCATATAAATCTTCACTGAAAGGTTTATCAAATATTGAACTCGGCTTATACTCTTTCGATGTGAATAATACATCTACTACATTATCTTTATCGTCCAATATAACCAATCTAAATTGGATTAAATCAATATATTCCTTATCTCTAATCACATTATATTATTTATCCCTCTCCTTTTTATAGGAGAGGATGGTCAGTTACTCAGTTACTTCCTCATAAGTCTTAGCGAAAATATCAGGCTTACAAGGATAGAATTCTCCATTTACACCTTTGATGATGTAGTCACCAATATCAGCTTTCATTCTTCCTTCAAGGGTGTCAATAGTTAAACCTTCTCCAATTACTATAGATTCATAATCATCCCATTTCTTGCGATAAATATCTGATGAGTTGATTTCTTTAAGTGCTTCTTTACGTGTTTGATTACACAAAAAAGCTGACACATCAATAAGATTCTTGCCATTCCATTGAATGGCTTCAATAGTAACTGGTTTCTTTCTGTACTTTTTAATCATATTACTTATATTTATGTCCTATAGGAACTAATTATTCTTCTACTTCGACATACTTAACGGGATTGTTTGGGTCTGCACAACATGCCATTTTAAGGCACTCAAACTTACCATCAAATACACATCCCTCACACATCAAAGTAGGATCTGGAACTGTTTTAATGAGCATAATCTATTTATTATTTAATATATCTTTAATATAACCTTCTTTAACACATCAATTATAGGCATTCTTGGCAGCTTCAAGAGGAGTTGTTCCTTTTACTATTTTTATGGAATTACTCTCCCATGCGTCTATCCAATCAATACCCCATTTTCCTTCAAGCTTATATAAAGTGGGAATATAAGCCCAACAATTATCCGTTGCTTCAAGTTTATAATTCTTAAAAGTAAGGTAAGGAAGTGCTTTAATATAATCCTCCAATGTTGGTATTAAATATTTAAGTTCACAGAAACTTACCCCTGTTGCAGTTTTTCTATGTTCTTCTGTCATACTCTTTACTTTTTATGATGATTGTACTTTTTGATAGCATCCTTCTTAGAAGCAGCCATGATTTTAATTCCCTTGATAGTAAACTCATGCTGCTCCTTTAGCTGACACTTTTGCTTGTCGGAAGGAATACTGCCTTTAGGAATAGCTAATGGTGTATCTCCAAAGCATGCAGGGAAATCGCCTATCAGATAGTCCAATTCAGCTTTCATACCAATCATTGATAACAATCCATTCATATTTTTACTCCTTAACTTCTTTAAAAATTACCGATTTCCCATCTGAGCGTACACCTTCACAACATGCAAATTTTATACATACTGGATTATCCTCAAAGAAGCAACCTCTACAACCATATTGCTCAACTGCTTCAAGAGTGATTCTTTCTCCAACTTTAAGTTCTTTCATTACTCACATCCTTCCTTTGGAAATAAATCATCAATATAAAACCATTTTTTAGTATTACCAATATCAATAGGGTTATGAAAAGTAGATTTTCTCATATGAGAAATAAACATTATTCTGCCATCAGGATAATAATTCTCCATGATAATAACTCTCCCTATTTCAGGAACTTCATTTGCAGGATGCCACAAGTCCTTCAAGAATTCATTAATAGTCCACTTAGCACCCTCCATAAAACCTTCCATATAGCAAGCTTGCCAATATTTGGTAATAAAGACTTCCTCTGCATGCTTCTTGGCAGCATCTTCTATTTTTTTATTGTCTATCATGTCTAACCCTCCACATTATTTGTTGTACCTACTAGCTTTGCAGTTTCTTCATTATAAGGAAGACAATATCCAAACCAAGCGTCTCCTGTACATATATACCCGTTAGATACTTTATAACTAAAGAAATCTATAGACCATTTATCAGCTTCACCACATCTTACTACAACTTTATCGAATGGCTTTAGAGTCCACTTTTGCTTCAAATCAATAATAGCTTTATTATCACTATCCCAAGTCTTGCCTTTCTTTGCGAGAGCATCAAAGAGCTGTTGTTTCTCTGAATCAGTCGCTAGACGAAGATTTCTATTGCGACCAAATCTATACTCATTATAATTTACTTCATAATCTTCATAACTTACATTTATAAGGGCTTTGCTGACAATATCGTCCTTTATAGCAGCAATAAAAATTACCCTATCGTAATAATTATCTTCTTCCGCTACCACTATATCTCCATCCTTGAACTCAGTCTGCTTTTCAATTTCCAAAGTTTCAAGGTTTAACTTACCGCCCAAACGCTTCTCTATGGTTTTGATGTAGGACTGAGCAGCATCCTTATCTTCAAGAAAATATCTTTCAGTTGTACAAAGGAAGGCTTCATTATACTTAATATTATTTTCATCTTCACTATTAAGGTAATGCTTACAATAAAAACTTGTATAAGTATCATCGTACCATTTGTCAAAGATAACCTCTATACTACCATCACTACTTATCAGTACGTCTCCCTTCTTCCAAGAGAACTTAGACCAATCACGCATTTCCTTAGATGGGAAGATAATACATTCTCCTCCATCATACATATTACCAAATTTAATTAAGGTACATTCTCCAGATTGTGTTAAACCAAATTTTGAAGTACAGAAGTTTATTTTAAAAATTTCATCTGTTACTGCTTCAAAACTACATTTACCATGAATCATAGAATACAATTTAGTACCCCTTGGTTTATTCTTTAAGATTTTTGCTATGTTAAGTTTCTGTTCCATAATCTAGTATCTATAATTAGCTATTAACACTAGTTACAATAGAGTTATAAACTCTATTCCAATTAGATCCTATCTCATCCCCTAAATCTGGATCTCGCATATCTTTCATTATAGCAAGATAAGCATTCTTGAATTGTTCTGATGTAATCTTTTTCCAGCCTTGGATGTAATATATACAAGAATTTTCTCTACAAATAGAGAGATTGTCTAAACATATATAATATACGTAATTACCTTGTATTGAAACAATTTTTATTAAATTATCTTGTCTCGTATCTAAGTAACATTCACCAACAGTAAACTTAGAAATTTTATCTTGATTTTCTAATGCCTTAATCTTATTATAGAGATTATTACTTTCTTCTTTCAGTTTCTTATATTTATTTTTCAACTCTTCTAATGTTTCCATAATCAATTCTTATAAACTGCATCAAGAATATCTCTAAAATTAGGATTATCTATTACTGCTTGAGCATCTTTTTTATTTTTAAAATAGATGTTACTACAAATAGACGTCCAACCATGATCTACTTTATATGTACCTCTATTACATATAATAAAATATTTATATTCATCTTGATTATTCCAATCAGGTTCCCAATCCTCATTGTAGTATTTAGCAATATTCATTAACTGTGAAATAGCTAAAATCCTATCTATACAATGATTAGGCACTCTAAGACCACCAAAATCAGTAGCATAAGCTTGAAGTATATCATCATAAGTAATATATTTCTTTTTGAATTTAACTATACCTTTAGCTAAATTACTATTTTCTAAATCTATCTCCATTCCTTCAGGAATATCAATAGTTAACTGATTATTTTCCATATTATTTATTTCTTTAAAAATTACACTTGCACCATCAGTTCTATGTGTAGGACTACAATCCCCTAAAAGAGACGTACAACAACTACTAAACTCAAAAGCGCATCCTTTGCATTCTTCATCTATCTCAACTTCTACTGCTTGGTAAGTCTTATCTTTATAGATAAATATTTCACCTATTTTTCTTTCCATAATTTTTTTGTATCATATTTTTTATGTGGCTGTACTTTTATATAGTTACCAGTATATATAAGCCTATTTGATACTACTTCACCACTATTATTTAAACAATATAGAGTACCTGCAGGAATAAGAAATTCTCCTAAAAATATTGAATACTGTGATAGAGATAAAGTATACCGAAGACTTCCTTGAGTATATAAATCTACAGCAGCTGGATATAGTGGGTATAATATACAGTTAAGATAACTATGTAATCCATATTCTATTGAATCTGCAAATATAACTGGTTCAACTACTAATTGATTTACAGGATAGTCAAAATCATCATAGAAGAATGGTTTAAAAGTACTCTCATCAGCATAAGCACCTATTTTGTACACTTTAATACCCCTTTTAGCTGCTAGTACCTTACTTTCTTTTGTTCTAATAAAACACATAAGTTCGATATTAAATTTAATTAAAGAATTCTTTCAAATTAGTATCTAAAGCTTCCCACACGCTAGAATATTGTCCTGTATAAATCATCTTATTAGATACAATCTCATTTAATTCATTAACACAGTAAATTGCTCCTTTAGGTACTATAAATTTACCTAAATATAGAGGTTTATAATTTGATGGGTAAATACTGATTACAGGTTTATCTTTAGTGTTTTTTTGTATAGCAACAGATACTGGAATAGCAGAACTAGTTATTATTATATTTATATATCCATGATATCCCTCTATCATAATATTACTTTTAAAATCTGGAAATGTTTGGCATTTAATACCAGTCAGATATTTAAAACTACCTATAAAATAGGGTACAAAAGTATTTTTATTTGCTTTATCACCTATTTTATAGACTACTATATCTCTTTTAGCTCTTAATACTTTACTTTGTTTTGATTTCCAAAAACACATAAGCTTAATCTTTTTATTATTTAAACGTAAAAAGGAGTATACTAACTAATTAGCTAATATACTCCTATGAAACCTGGCATTTCAGTCTATCAAAGACTTTGGAGAAGTAGTACGAATCGAACGTACTTTGGCTACTTGATGTATTCAATTCTACTATAGTATAATCAAATTATAGCTAGTTCGAAAATTTAACCTGTTAAGTTACCTTTTCGCCTTATCACCTGTCCTACACACTCCGGATTATGTAGGTAACTTCTCTTTTCCCTAATTAGGTATATAAATCCCTAACTAGGTACAACGATTGAAACTTCGCAGTGGGGGACTTACGAATCTAACGTACTTTGAAACTTTCGTTTACAATTCCTGGGAGTTACTAGAATTACCCATTTGTTGTTTCCATTTCTTATCAATCTGTCCTATAATATTCGCGACTATATAGGTATCCCCCAAATTGGCTGCATTTGTTTGATATATCCTTCTTAATCTAACTAATAAACAACACTAGTTAGTTAATATTCTTTTACCAGTCGGGTGCAACCCATGCATCTACGTATACTTAGAATACAAACCAACCCGATTTTCGTCGGAGTAGTGGGACTCGAACCCACACGCATTACTGCATATGCTCCTAGGGCATACGTGTCTACCATTCCACCATACTCCGTGGTGCCTTTTCATTTGCTATTATAGTAGCTAACCCTAGAGAAAAGATGCATAAAAGACTAAGTTTCTATAGATAAATATTGTTATTACTTAGGATAGAATTTAAACTTATCTTGTTATTCTTCTAATAATCCTAAATATTTAATATCAGTGCTAACTACTTCTCTGAGTTTATAGTTGACATAGATAGTAGCACCTACTGGAATTTCAAATATTCCTATGTCATCATATTCATCCCTACTTAATTTAGCCATTTCTTTAGTTAAGTATGAATGATAACCTTCATATATATAAAAATTATCGTAACTCCAAAGCTCGTCTTGGGGTCCAAAAATAGGAGGACACCTTATAAATTCAGGATTTATCTTTACTGTAGGCATAGTCTGAGATTCATGGTACCTAAAATCTCGGTATAAACTTATAAAGCCACAGAAAATCGATACTGTGCCTACTTTATAAACTCTTAAGGGCTTCTTCAATACCAGTGGAGTTACCATATAATTTGACCAACACATAATTTAATTTAAAATTATTAACACAAAGAGACTAGCTATTTAGCTAGCGGGTCTTTCAAAATTAATATTTTACTACTCAGAATAGAATTTAGACTTATCTACCACATGAGCATTTGTATCATCAATAGATTCAACTTCAACTAAATCACCTGGAGTAACTCCCCAGCGATTTTTAATTGCAACTACCGATGCTGTTAGCTTGTCAGAACATCCTGTAATATAATAAGGAATACCCTTACATTTAAATATTTTTGCCATTTTATTTACTATTTAAATAACTCTATAATTGGATAATAAATAATTGTATTATACTTAGCTATATTTAGTGACCAAACTGTAACCCAAATTATAGTAAAGACTCCCAATCCTACAGCGATATATCCTGCTTTATATATAGTTCGAGTTTCATTTAATAGTTTAACTCTAAGTATTATATATAATACAATTGTAACTATCCCTAACAGTACTTTAAGTATACTCATTTGTATGTATTTGCATCTAAATCAATAGCAGACATACCTGCTTCATATTCACTATAGATAACTATCTTATGAGGTCTTTTCTTAGAATCATACATAATTTCTAGAGTTTTACGATAGTAAGCCTGGTCTTTACGACCCGTAGAAGTATTAGGATAGTTATAACTATTAACTAAAGTAACAATTAATAATAATCCTATAATTGATAATACTTTTTTCATAACTTTATATATTTACCTGTGTAGCGAATTTTATTAGATACTATTACACCTTCTTCGTTTGTAAAATATACAGAACCTACAGGAATTATAAAGGTAGCTAAATATAAAGAATTGTCTACTCTAAATATTTCCTTACGATTTCCACACTGTATAGTTTTTACATAACCTCCAAAGATTCCTTCCACTACTGAATCGAATACGAAATTTACAGAAGAGTAACTATGATAACCTTCTGTAATCTTTGCAAAAGTTGAACGAGGTTCAATCCTTACTTCTAAAGTTAAAGAAGGTTGTATATCTTTTAAATAGTAAGTATAATCCATAAATGGAGCTACACAATATTTCCTATTGGCGCTTTTAACTACTTTATATACATTAATATCTTCTTTAGCTATTTGAGCTTTTAATTTATTAATATTACAAGTCCAACACATAATACTATATTTTTACATATTTACCTGTGTAAATAATATTAGAAGAAACTAGTTCTCCAGCAATACTTTCATAATATTCAGAACCTTGAGGTATAATAAAAGTTGCTATATAATAACTATTACATATACTTATACGTTCTTTAATAATAGTACCTAATAAAATAGTTCTAAAAGAAGCTCCTAACCCATTAAAAGGTAAAGACATACTTTTATAAGAATGATAACCTTCATAAATCATTCCGGTCTCAGAAGGTTGTAATTTAGATACTTCTGTTGTAAATATTACAGGAACTAAAGTAACTACTTTATTTAATTCTTTTGGGTAATATGTATAATTTTGATATAAGCTTCTAAACTCTTTAGTAGTTTCAATTACATATCCAAGTTTATACACTACAATATCCCTTTCTGCTATTTTAGCAGGACCTTTACCTATCCAACACATAGTTTTATAGTTTTAAATGCTTACCAGTATATATTATTTGATTTGAAACAATTTCGCCTTTCCAATTTACAGCATACTGAGAACCTTTAGGAATTACAAATGTAGCTACATAATAAGGATTATCAATCCTTATAGGCATCAACAAATTACCTGCAATGATTCCCTTGTATTCAGGTGGTGAACATAGAGAATAAGGTTTCTTGAGTGTAAAACGTATCTTAGTATAACTATGATAAGCCTTTGTAATATAAATTAAATCAGTAGTACAAAAAGCACTACCAAAACTTTTTTCTTCAAGTTCCATAGCATCCATTTCATATCTTATATTAGCCTTATATACAAATTCTTGAATAAGAGATTTACATGACAGCTTATCAGTATCTGATACTATTTTATACACTTCAATATCTCTATCAGCAATTTGTAAATCCAACCTTTTTATATTTTCAATCCAGCACATAATTATTTGTTAAAATTACTTATTCTCAAATATTTACCAGTATAGATAATTTCAGAAGATACTATATGTCCATACTTATTTTCGAAGTATTCAGCACCTTTGGGGACTATAAAGGTAGCTATACAACAAAACTTATATCCTTCTAAAGATTCTCTTAAAGCCGGATCATAACTACCTAGGCATAAACATCTAAAATTTGGATAATAGTCATCTAGAGCTATCCATTTATAAGAGTGATAACCACTATCTATTCTATAACTACCTCCATAAAGATGATAAGGCACTAAAGGAACTATTTTATTAGGACATTTAGGAACATAGTTATACCCTCTAATATCACTAATAAAAATATTATTCCATACAATCTTCCCTATTTTATAGACATAGAAATCTCTTTCAGCTATCTTTTTAATAGCTGTAGCATTGCCCGTCCAACACATAATTATTTAACTAATTTATATTCTTCAATCTCAAATGCCATTTCTGTAGAATCTAAAGACCAAACTTCAGGAAATACATTGAGACCGTCAAATGAATGACACTCTACTTCTATGCTGTTATTAGTTCTATCTATATTAAGAACTTTAAACCACATAGGTTTCTGACATCCTCTCCACGCTTGGGAAAAGATGTCATTTATTTGTAATACTATTTTGTCCATTCTGAATCAATATTAAGAAGTCTGAACACGTATTTAATATTATCTATTATGTCTACCAAACTATCCTGAGTATTTAAATAAATAGCATAAGCTAAACGAGCCATTTCAGGAGTTTCAAAAACAAGATTGCATATAGTTCCATGATTGGCATTCTCATATTTATCATTAGGTTTAATGGAATATCCAGGTCCATTCTTCCTAATAGTATACTCAGGACCTCTGTTAAGTCTCTTTTGTAATGCATTATACATTAAGTTTTGTTCTACAGGACTTAATGAATCAATAATTTTATTTATATCTTCCATATGTTAATGTGTTATTTAATAAAACAAAAAGAGTCTAACTAGATTAACTAATTAGACTCTCTAAAATAGAATAATATGATAAAAGAAATAGTGGGGAAGTACAGGCTTGAACTGTAGACCTTCTGATTATGAGTCAGCTGCTCTAACCGACTGAGCTACAACCCCGAAGATGTGTCTGAGAGTCGTTAATTCTCTCCTCCCTACTTGCTAGCAGGGCGTGCAACTTGCCACCAAGACACTCAGCGCTTTAGGCTTTTTAAGGAGCCTTAACTTATTAAAGTTCTCACATATATTCATAACCAAAAACAGATAAATAATTCCATTTTCACAAACAGAACTCTTACCAAAGACTTAAAAAGTTTAAAACCCTATGAGTATAAAACATAGAATATGAATAATAATGGGGTAAATACGGACAGACTCGAACTGCCAACCTCCAGATTACATCTGGTGCTCTATCCAATTGAGCTACGCATTCCACTACGAATCACACGTAGGAGTATTTACGCTTACTAAATACATAAACCTAGTTAGTTGATTATGTGCCACCACATACTGCCATAACCGGATAGCCTTCAGACAGCCTATTCCAGGGATTGAGCATCTGGACATGCTATTATACTAGTATTGCTATATAGCCTTATTTATGCTTTTTTGGTTTAAATAGGAATAACTGAACTATATGAAAGAAAACAATAGAGAAAAATAACACACAATATACTTGTAAATTGCACTCTTCGTATGAAATATGTAATGAATGAGCAATATCAATCAAATCATTCATACATCGAGCAAATGGGTCTTTAACTTCTCCATAGTGTTTCCAAAACATATTAGTTATACCTATATAAAAAATAAGCAAACTAATGTTTAATGACACTCTGCATCTCCCTAAAAATGTTTTAATAGTACTATATCGTAAAGATAATAAAGCACTTATAATACATATTATAGGACATGCATAGATACATATATAAATACTAGTCTCTTTATAAGACCAATCAAATGGGAGCCCTATTAAATAAAGACATCCACATAAGAACATAAAAATTAATTTAAGCATTTTCTAAATAGATTTAATAATGAAGTAAATACTAGCATAACTATAAATAGAAATGCAATAATAAAAATCCATGAATAATGGATGTACTCAGGAGCACCTATATAGGTATTCCCTTTCTCTAAGATTAAATCAATTAATTGAATCATATGTTAATGTGTTAAAATTTAATTCCTGTCGAAATTTTTCTTGTTCCAAATAAATTATTTGAAGAAAATGGTCCTAGTCCAAAATCCCATACATCATAGGTTCTACCATTTTTGCCATCTAAATCAGTAACAATAGAAAAGTTACCATGTTGAGCATAAGGGTCTCCTCCAGGTACAGAAAATATAATGTGTTTACCATCATTTGAGTATACAACATCATTGGAACCATTTGATCCATCTTCTTTTACAAAACTTTTTGAGTTTCTATCATCATTTTTATGATGTACTCTATGAATATTATTCTTGACATAGTTTCTAGCCCAAGCCTATTCAATAGCTCTTGCTTTGGAATCAGTGAATGTGTAAGTAGAATCACCTCCGTTAGTTAAATATCCATAGTCGGTAGAATATGTGTTATATTTCTGAGGTTGCCCACCATGAAGCAAGTTCTAATCTAAGCGACCTCTAACTACAAACTATTTTCTTTTCATATCTCCTCCAAGATGTCCCCAACGAGGCTCTTCTTGCCTAGCTATATTCCATAGACTATCTGCTTTTGACTAATTTTTAGGATTATTTAAATCTAAATCAGCAAACTCCTACATAGCTTTACCAGCTTTAGAAGTTCCAGTCATTCCTCCAAATAATTTTGTGGTAGCTCCATATAATCCCCCTACATCATAATTAATTCCATATTTATGAAGAAAATTATTAGCCATCTATGTGTCCTTAGAGTTATCATAACCAAAAGGAAACATATTATTTAAAGCATGTGAAACCATACTCCCAACTCCTTTAGAGATTTTTCTAGGGTCAGGTTTTAAATTTTTGTTTTTTCCTAAATTATATAATACATTATTGTTAATAGCATCCTATTCTGCTTTCTTTTTCTTAACCTAATAATCCTACCAAGCAGCTTCACTCTATTTACCCCAATCACCATCAATAGCTAATTTATAACCCTTGTTAACTAGTTCTCTCTGTTTAGCTAAAGCTCCAGCTATATCATAACCAGCGCCATGTTTAGCCATTAATCGAGCATCATACTAAGCCTGATTACTTCTATACTATTTAGCATTTTTCGTTGCTTTTTGGCTTATCTTTTTTACATTTTTCATCTTCTAGTTAGTCCACTACTGATTTCTCTAATTCTAACCAGTAATAGCTAATCCTAAGGTACTTGCTGCAAAGTTATTTTTAACAGATTTCTATTTAGGATGTCTCATATTATCTAAGACAATCTAAGTTCCCATATTAACAGCGTCTTTATTAAAATTTCTTCTTGCACTAACCTATTTTACTAATTCACTTGCCATAAATATTAATATTTAAGTTATTATTTTTAATTTATTAATCACTTATTTATTATATGTCTAAGGCATAGAAATTACCAATAAATTGAAACTCATACTACTTTCACAAGCAATATGAGCTGATTCAAACGATATATTAATAGAGAAAAATTGATAATTTCACTAATTTTTCGCAAATTAATGAATTAATATGAGTTTAGAAATGCTTATTAATATTTAAAAATAATTTTATTATAATGTAGTAGCTCAGACGGGACTCGAACCCGTACAGTCATTCCTGACCAAGGGATTTTCCTGCCACACTTGCTTTTACACAAGCTAACTTAAAAATGTTCTCGTCTATTCTATGGCGCCACATCTTGAACTATTCAGGCACTTTTGTTCTTTTTTAAGTTATTGTGGTCTGGACTATTTTATTACCATATTAATTAACTTCGAAGTAAGGAATTAGGTTTTACCTCTCTCAATGAGCGTCTCCTTTTTTTACATAATACATTACTATTATAACCTTATTACTAAGGATGAAGTCTAAACCATTCCTTTTAATTAACTTAGGTATCTCCTGTATAGTCTCTACACATTTATGAATATACAAATATAGAAAATTTTGTATTTAAACTTACTAATACCTTTTGTCTAGTCTCGGAAGATACTAGTCATTTTCTATACGTACTTTGCATATCCAATTTAGCTCGTCATCACCAAAACCTATGTCACCATAGGTGAGGCTTCTGTCGCAAGTTAATTAGATTTCTGAATACTGCTTCTATAATCATTACTCTGCTTCTTACACAGATGCTAACCTTTTTACAATTAGTAATTAACTTGTTTAATTAGGGAGATTCTACTTCTGAACTTTCGTATCAGAGCACTCAAAATTATGAATAAAATCAATTTCTAAGTCCCTCGTGTCTACCAATTCCACCACTGAGCCATTTGGCAGTTTTAGTCTTTAACGTCTAGTGGAATATACTGCCAACCTTTAGACAAAAACGGAGCAACTAATTATCTGCTAGTTGCCAACAATATTTGGGAAAAAACCAACATAATTTATGGGGTTGATATTCTTATTTTTCAAACAAATTAAATACGTTCAACATCATAGTCATATCCAATACCAATGTTCTCTAATAACCAAGATGGATCATCCAGTACATAATCATCTGGGACTTCTACTGTTACTTTTAATACTATTTTCTTCATATTATAATTGTTCTAAAATATTCTTTGCAATATATGAGGATACTTCTCTAGTAGTATGCTCAGAATCATTGAGCACTAGAAGATATTTATCCTTATCATCAGTTTTCTTAATTAATTCGAGTAAATACTTTTTATTAATTAATAAACCTTTATTTACTACTATATATTCTATACACAATTTCTTAAGAATAGCAGTTAAAGAGCAACCAATAATAAATTTTCTGCAATCTTTAGTTACTATTAGGACATATTTATTCAGAGCCTCTAAACTAACTATATCCTCTATATTTATTTGTCTGTATTCAATACCTTTAAATACAAGAAATGTATCAGAATCAATTTGTATTGTTTTTATTTCCATATTACTTAATTTAATTAACCTATAATAAAGTGAGTGCTCACAATATTTTCAGGATGAAGAATAGTTTTGTCTAATCCTTTTACAAACCATTTCTCAATAGCAGAATGTTTAACACCTGGAGCAATTTCGTGATAATATATGAAGTCATATACTTCACCACTCCTAAAAGTTACACGTATTTGAAAAGTAGGATCTACTCCATCCTCTATGAGTTTATCTCTCTCTTCTCTAGTTACCATATAACTAAATAATGAATTAGAAAAATGTTCCTCCCAAAATTTCTTCTCCAATTTAGCTAATTCTGCTCGTGCATGTTTAAGTACATTCTTACAACCTAACTTCTCAGCACTATCTATTTGTGCCAATAGTTGGGTCTTCTTAATAAAATGTTCTTCTCTTGTCATAATTTTATCTGTTAATGTGTTAATAATCTATTTAAATAATAGGCAATTTTCACTGGTTATATTTAAACTATTCCATTGTCTTCAGCTATCTAACGTTCTTTCTCTTTTTAACCCAAATGATTAATTTTAAGGTAATTACGCTATTTAATAGAGTTACTGAGAGTTGTTTAGTACCTATTTTATTGTCAGGTGTAGAGATTCGAACTCCTTAGGCTTATTCCCGTACGAGCTATTCACCAATCTAACCCCTCGTAGATGACGGTTCCCACACCGTAAGTCACCTGTGATTGTTGGACTACCCAGATTCGAACTGGGACTGACAGAACCAAAATCTGTAGTGCTACCATTACACCATAGTCCAATAAAATACTATTCTCACGAACCATATTTTCCAACTACAAGTTCACAATTTGTCATAAATATTGCGGAGAAAGAAGGATTCGAGCCATATAATATGACTAACACCTTAGCAGGCTACTCAGCCATTTCTCCAATAGGGTCACGCTAGGGATTCGAACCCTGTACTGTAGTCTCACAAACTACCGTGTTACCAGTTACACTAGACGGACCATAAAAGCTTCCTATCTTCACAGACCAGAAGCCTAACAACTCTTTAACGTTATAAAGTCCACCAACTTTATATTTCAAACATTAATCGTATCAGTTTTATAAAAAAGGATGAAATAGTAGCACTAGCGATGCTCGAAATCGCCTTTGGATCTTGAAAGAATCCCGTCCTAACCAGCTAGACGATAGTGCCAAGTAGATTCTCTATCTATCACAGACCAAGAATCTCAAGATTAATAAAACATGTTTCACCTTTTAAGGAGCGCACCCTGCAGGATTCGAACCTGCGACTTTCTGATTAACAGTCAGACGTTCTAACCAACTGAACTAAGGGTACAAATCTCTACCTATTTATCACAAACCAGTAGAGTACCAATTTAAAACGAATATTCTTTTAAGAGAAGTTGTGCTCCCTGACAGTACTGACCTGTCTTCCCGAACTTAAAAGGTTCGTGCTTCACCTTAAAGCTTAGAGAGCATTCTTTTCTTTAATAATCCAAGTAATATTTCTTCCTTGACCTCTATTAGCTCCTCTATATGTGGAAGTTAAAGAATGACAATTAGGACATATTAATCTTAAATTATCTTCTGAGTTATTTTCTGAATTTCCATCTATATGATCAATTTCTAAAGGGATCGTATTTGTGTATGGATTTACTTTTGACCAACCACATATGCAACATTTGTTATCAAATTTATCAAATATATAGCGTCTTAAAAATCCAGGTATCTAACCCCATTTAGTAGATTTAGCTATAGAATTATCTTCTTTATATTGTTGAATCCATTGTTTATATTCATACTCACGTTGACATTTATTAGAACAGTATTTATGAGTAGTACTTTGTGCATTTGTAATATCTTTACCGCAATTTAAACAATAGTATTTTTTACTAGTACCTTTATTAACAGGTTCTTTTCCTGCATTTTTAGACCTAATTGGTAATTCTATACCCCTTCTCTGCATTACTTTCTTTATGTTACCGCCAGTACAATTATAAATTCTACCAATTTCTTCATAAGAAAGTTTCTATGTAAATACATAGTCTTTTAACTTTTCAATTTCATTATCCCAATTAACCATACTTCATTTATTTGATTTATTATTGCACACGGAGTAGGATTCGAACCCACGCTGTTCAACTTTCGTCTCTATAGGTTTTGGAGACCTACCCTTTCGACCACTCAGGCATCCGTATATAGTGGAGACACGTGGAATCGAACCACAATCTCGGGATTTTCAGTCCCGCGCTCTGACCTTCTAAGCTATATCTCCATATGTCTAAGATTTACTTAGACACACCACATTTCTATAAGTAGAATAGTGGTAAGAACTTTGCCCAAATAGGCATAACACACTAACAAAATATGATTAAATACAATAAATTCAAATTAAAGTGATAGCGTCCTCTCACATCATGGCTGGTGATTGTAGAAACTCTACATACGTGAGGCACTAAGAGAATCATTTTTCTCCCGTTACTTCCCAAATTTAGACGAAATCTCCATAATTAGATAGCTAACTAATTACAAAAATTAAAGGATTCGAACCCCTGCTTCTATCACTATATTTAAAGGGTTATATTGATTACAGCTTACTAATTAATTAGCTATCTTAACTAGTAATTGTTTCATATTAATCCCATTTAATGGGAGTTGCGCAATATTTTGAAACTAAACTTCTCTTCTAATCAACTCTTCACAGCTGATAGATTAGATAGATAATGTCCTATACTTCCCTCATCACAAGGGAGAGTGTCAATATAACTAACATAAATATCAATTTAAGTAAGAAAGTTTAGTGGACTTTGAGTGCTAGATATATTAAATAGTACATCCTAAATAATACTCTAGTTATCCACTAAACTTATCTTTGAAGATACCTACAACTATTTATCACAAACCATTGTAGAATTATATTTTGTCGACCTATTTTAATTCACAATTATTACAACTTGAAAATATTTTAAATATCCTTGTTGTAACTTGTAGTTGTGCTCCCATCCAGATTCAAACTGGAAACCCACAGCTTAGAAGGCTGTTGCTCTATTCAGTTGAGCTATGGGAGCTGCTAATAATTAGCCTTTTTTCATTAACCTTGCCAAGTGAACTAACTATATAAGCAGTTATTTAGAATTGGTAGTTAATAAATGTTAATTTTGTAATCAACACTTAAAAACTTACCAATTCTTTTATAGGCATAGAATGATTATAGAGAACTAATTTTCTTCTTTAATTCTTCTATCTCAGCTTTAATACCACTGAGCACTTGTTGATAATATTGATTAGTTATTTTAGAAACTGCATCTTCATCTTGATAAGATAACCAAAATGTAAGAGTATGAGTCCATAAACCATAAATATCACCAAGAAATACTTCATCCATAGACATAGTTGCAATGTTAGAAGTTCTGAACATACCATACTTATCAGGGCATATTGCGATACTCCATGCCAAATGCATTTCTCCTAACTGTTTATGGATTTTAAAAGTGTCTTCAAGAGTGTGATGAGACATCAATTCACCTTTAAACTTATTTAATTGACAAATTTGATGTTCTAATCTATTAATCTCATTCTTTTTCTCTTGATTTTTCTTCGCAGTAACTCCAACTATAATAAATATAATTAGTGCTACTAATACTATTACTGTTATTACCATAATCTAATTAATTACTACAATAGAGGTGTTTCTCTATTTTGTTTATACTTATTTCCTATTAACCAATAGTAAAGATACTTATAATTATTAACTAATTCAATAATTGGATAGTTTCTAATATAAATATATTTATAATGGTCTATTACTAACTCACACAAAGCCTTAGCTGGGTTAGTTTTGTATCTCTTCTTCCATTCCTTAGTACAGCATAAATAGTTAGTAGTCCAAGTATTTGCTTTTCTAACACTTATTCTATTCTTAGGAATTACTGGAAGGACACTATCCTTAACCCAGAAGTCTAAAGCTTCAATTAGTAATTCGAAATTATCTTTATCGATAATCATTCTTATTTAGTCATTTCAGAACCTATAATAGCTATAAATATTAATCCAAATACTATAGCCCAAACAATTCTAAGAAACTCCATTATTCTTCACTTTTTAATGCTAAAATAATAATAATGGGAATTGCTCCACAAATTATACTTAATAGAGTTATAGCTTATTTACCATTAGTTAACTTGTAGATATAATCCCAAATCTCTTGAGGGATATTGTTACCGGTCTCATGCACATAGTCTTTCATATGACACATATTGCCATCCTCAGCAGTCTTAATTACTGCTTCAGTAAAGAGCTTAATGTCCTTGAGATCTGGAGCAACAAGAGTAATTCTTGTTGAATCTGAAGCTTTAATACCTGCAATTAATCCTTCAACAGGATCAAGTTCTCCCTTTTTAACTTGATCACTAATAGCTTCACTAGTAATGTGAGCAGCTGACGCAAGGACTTTCTTATCTTCGTCAGTCTTAATAACACTGACACTTTCCATAACGTCGTTGTTAACTACCAACACATTACCAAATACACCAAAATCGTTTACTTTCTTTGTAAAATCCATAATCTTATCTATTTAATTAATTATTTAAAAAATACATAAGTCTTGTCTTATGATTAACCAATTTTCTTTCCAAGATGTCAACTATTTATTATACTCTATAGTACTAGAGTCCTATTTTATCTTTATTCGTATTTCTGTTATTTAGGGCATTTTAGGGAACGTCCTTCTATTACACAAGTTCCTTGTAAATCAGATATTACATACTGATTCACTTTTTTGTCCTCATACTTAATAGAAACTACAATATTAGGTTCGATAGTCATTGTATCTGGCTTAATATCTACACCCATTAACATAGTTTCTACTTGCTCTGCAATCTTTTCTGCTTCTTCCGTTGTCATAATTGTTCCATAATAGAGAATCCCACAATCTTACTAAATAGTAAAGACCTAACTAAACAATAACTATATAAAATAATTAAAGTCTAATTAGGTCTCTTGATTATGGAACTTAACAGAAAAAATTACTTATTTTTCTCATTATAAAGGAGATGCATAGCATATTGTGCCTTCTCCATTACAAAACCAAACAACGTGCCAAATGTGTATGGCTTACGATGCCACTTCTTAGGAACATAAGCTAGGGCTTTCTCCAACTGGCACCACATATGAGCTGTAAACTCATCAAACTTCTCTTCTTCTGCCAACTTAATAGCATCCAGCATAGCCTGATGTGACTTAAGCTCAAAGGTATCATCACAATCCCCCTTGGTGCGATAGTCCCAAGAGTCTACTTTACGCTCGCCACGCTCTTTAGCGTTAACGAGTTCATGCTCACACTTATCTATACGTTCTTTAAGCGCATAGATAATGTCATCTTTGAATAAGTGTAACAACTCTACATCATCAAACTCATGTGGCTTGTAATCACCATTTGAGTTCAAGATGATTTCAGTTCTTTGCACTCCGTTAGCTACCTCTGTTTCGGTAGTTACTTTGACACCCTCAGATGTCCAAGAAAAAATTCCATTTTTCATTTTGTTGTAATCTAAAAATTGTGAATCTGTAAACAGACACTATGTCTGTCTTTACTATAATTGTGAATTGATACCTAAATACAATCTAACTACTCTTAATTAGACTAAATCATATTGAATGCTTTTAACTTTTATGGCAAATTCCTTACGCCAGTTTTAAAACTAGTAGGCTCACGACTTTTCTTAAATTGTTTCATTTTATTACTATTTATATTGTTAATAACTAGGAATTAGCCCATTTATTGAGCCAATTCCAACCTGTATACTCTTTAAATAGCTCTTCGTTCATAAAGGTAGAACAAAGAACACAGAGAGCGAATGCCCCGAAGCCCATGAAGAGTGTCACAAAGAGTGACATATGGGCAATGTAATCTATACCACATATATAAATAATGATATAGAATACTGTAAAGTAAAAATAAAATTTTTTCATTTGTTAATGTGTTTAATTAAATTGTTGTTAAATCAATACATTATTAGCTAATTTAAATAGAGCAATATCTACTTTGACAATAGACATCTTTCTAATTGAGAACTTCTCATTAATTATGAGAGACATCAACTTAAATATCTCCGGAGTATACTCTAATCCTGATTCTTTAATAAGTTGATTCACTGCATAATTATGAGCCTTTCTATTAGCTATTGCTATATTACGATATTTAGCAGCATTGAATTTCCAGTTTCTATGTTCTTTCTCTTTTATCTTATTCTGATACAACTGGAATACCTGAATAAGGGTTGAACTGCCTGTAATCATTTTCTGTTAAGTGTGTAATTAATTAAAGTGAGCAGTTTTAATACTTACTCAGGTATATTTCTAACATTGATTTCAACAATCTGATCATAGTATACATAAGAAGCACATTTGTCATTACTAAAATATGCACCTTTTGTATCAAAATCGAGAATTTCAACGTTATCGTAAACCTTATTACTATCTGTAGTAATAGTTACATTAACACAATCATCCTTTATAGGCATAATTGCTTCACAAATATTCATTGCTAAATGGTTATTCATAATAAATTCCCTCGCATTTTAAAAATTAATAACTAATAAAAGTAAGCAGTTTAAACTCATGCTCAGGAGCTCGTCTTAAAACTATGTGCGAATATGAGTTACTTAACTAATCCTACATACATAGTGGTATAGTTATTAGCTACCGAATCCATCTCGCTAATCTGATTAGCCTGCATAAGTACAGTCTTTCTCAGTTGCTTATTAGCTGTATGACAATTAATTAAATTAATTGACAATACAACTACTGCACTTACTAATACTAACATAATAAGTGCTGTTATCTTATTTACTTTATTCATAATTTACTTTGTTAATGTGTTAATAATGAAATTCAAAGTAGTATTTTTTACGGATACTCTCTGATAAGAAAAACTTAATGAGAGTTTTCACTTGTTCAAGTTCATAGTTAAGTGTCTCAAAATCATCAGTAGGTAATACTAATTTACCCTCATAAATAATAAGGCACTTTACTACCTGGTCACAAGTCATCATACGATTACTATGACCATGTACTACTTGTTCATATATTATGGAATCTTTAGCCTTGTCAGCAATATCCGCATAAGTGTTAAATACACCTTCTAACCAGTGAAACCACAGCCCAAACTCTTTGGAAAGTTCAGGAGTACCTGTAATTGTACAATACTTACTATCAAACTCTGCCAAATTAATTGGCTGTTTTGTTGTTGTATCAATAATCTGAAACTTCATAATTTTACTTTGTTAAAGAGTTACTTACTAAAGATAGTAATGTACAAAACAATAAACATCTTTCTTTTCAGATAGAGACATTTCAGACCAATCACGTGAACCACAATTAAATCTTATTGTCTTTCTAACTAAACTAGAGTGTTTACCTCTTGTATTATACCAATCTTCAATTATTCTATTGGAAATACGTATTCTAGTTAGATGTTCTATTTTCACTAGAATCAATAATATAGAATACATTTTTCTTTTTCTTAAATTAAGTACTAAAAATCTGTACATTTTAATTACTTATTAAAATATTCAGGATCAGTGCCTTTGTACACCTCTGATAACTCAATACCAGTGTGTTCTCTGATACCGGCTGAAGTGTCAAACCAGCACGAAGCCCAATATGCATCGTACTCAATATCAAGAACTAATTGTCCTTTGTAATAATGAGTAGACTTTACTTGGACTTTATCCATCTTATCTAATTTGTCTAATACTTCTTCCTTAGACTCTTTAGATAAGAGTACAAAGGTAGACACTAATGTGTCATACCCTTGTAACTTATCTCTTTTCTTAGACATACTCAAATTCTCCTGTACGATTGTTATACTTACCAGTAGTTTTTAGAGTGTAACCTCTAAACTCCTTTACTGGCACTGCGAAGGTTGTAACGTCACCTTCTGTATATACCACGGATTTAACCTCTTTTGGGTTAAACTCACTAAGAGCATCAACTAAGTTGTCATTCTCTTTGACAAGACCTTTCTTGCCTTTTAATTCTATATTTACTATCATTTTTTATTTAGTTAAAGAGTTAAACAATAGAACTCCAGTCAGGTTACAACCCTGATACAATGCTTTTATTTACTGGAGTTGTTTAAAGATGAGCTTTATCTTACGAATCCAGGTACAGAGACTATGAATCCGTTTTCTCTTTTGCAATCTGGATGACCAGTAGCTGGTGCAATTAAGTCTTTTCTGCGATAACTTTTAGGTTTTGCATTTTCAGCACTAAGTACCATTGCTGAAACAATGTACATTGTGCCTCTTTTTGGCTCCGGAAGGTTTTCAACATCTCCGTAGAATACCCTTGAGATTCCGCAGCAGAAGTTGCTAAATGTGTTAGCTACTCTTGCTATCTTACCAGAAGCTGGGTAGATAGTGCCATCATTCAGTTTAATGTCGTGTGGTGTGAGGTTGATGAACTCTACAGGAATTACATCAAAGTGTATTCCTTCTTCATTCATATCAAGGTCTTCACAACCTTCCTCATGATTATCGAGGTGAATATCATAGTATACCTTACCATTATATTCATAAGAACTGGTGATAGTTCCCAACTCGTTAGTACACTCATCATCTGGAGCGTAACTAATCACTCTTGTTCCATTTTGTAAAATAGTCTTTTCCATTTTTATTTATTGTTAATGTGTTATTATTTTAGTTAATTAAGCAGTTTATACACTTGCTTAGGTGTTTAATTACTCACATTTCACTACATACTTAGCAGGAAGTGAGACATCTACTGCTACGTCACCAATAGTTGTATAACCATCTTGCAACAAGGTTTCTACTGAAGTTACAACAATACCTGCCTTGATAGCCTTTTCAGCTATCTCAAAAGCTTCTTTCTCAGTGTCTACAATAACAGACTTATCTGTCTTGAGGGCACTAAGAGCAGGCTCTTTGTCATTCAAAATAACTACTGCGTGAGCTACTACTACATCCAGTGATACCGCTGGAAATAAAATGTCAATAATATTCTTTTCCATATTGTTAATGTGTTAAATTAATTCATAGATACCTAATAACGTACAACTGTTACTAGGTATTTCGTCCAGTCTCATCAGTATGAATTTTATAGTCTCCTGGCTGACTTATAAATTGCACGTCTTTCCGGGCTGCCAGTTGTCTTTCCAACAGTCTAAACATCTTTGAAACATTATAAGGTAGTACTGCGCAAAATACTTAATGTAGTTCAATTTCTATAATCTACATCATCACATAAGATGTTAATGTGCGGTAGGAACCATATTTGCATGGCGGTCAAAGAAATCTAGTTATACACACCTTTAATGTTCCGTATAATACTAATTTTAGCTATCTCTTACTCCTTCGCCACAGGAAGCCTCTCTTTCAGCACCGAGGTTATCGCTTTAAAAATGTGTAGTTCTTCAACACTTACTATCCCCTACACTTATTTTCATTCAGCTTTCTTTTTGTATATCTGCAGAATATACTCAAATACTTTCAATGTGTTACGACTGCTTATCTACTTCTCATACAACTTAGTTTTATAATAATGTTGATTAATATATACTAAGAAGCAACTCCACTCTAGATAAGTAAGTGAGCTGTGTTTTTTTTAACTAAATATAATTTTCAGTTTAACCGTCTAACTAAACAAAGGACTTAATGTTGTTTTAATTTTGCATTTTTTGTTTTTTCAAATAATACAAAGTAACAGCTCTCCATACACCAAATCGGCAAAATAGCAGATGAAATGAAAATAGGCAAAAACCCCTCTCCTATACCACTGCCGTTGCGCGCTTACCTCTCCAGTGTATCAGAGAGCCAAGTTACTGTGTTTTATTTTTAGTTTTGTTGTTAAATGTAGCTGTCTTTCCAGCTTGCCAGAATAAAAAATAGAAACATTGTTAACTAACTCTTTCTTTTTATTGTTTTTTGTTTTGTTGTGATTTTGTTGTTTACGACAGTTACAGTACCACTCGTCGACTAATTCGGTACCAACCGTCGTCTAAATCATGTAATTCAAAGTAGCCATATTGAGGATGAGGTGTAAATTGTCCACATAATGTAAACTCTCTACCATCATCACTTACAAATGTACTACCTGAATAGGTTCCTTTAAGACAAATAACCTTTTTTGTTCTTATTTTTTTCATACACTAAAATAATTACATTATCGGCACTTGCTTACAAATTTTAAAATACACACTAATACAAAATGACTATTGTATCACCGGCACTAGTGTACAAATGTAATAATTAATAAGTAGGGATTTCTCCCTACCTATTAATTTAGAGTGACCATACGTTTACTCTCATTACACGATGAGCACCTTTGGCATAGTCCAAATTGCCCTGACTGACACTACGAGTTGCCACTATTGGGCGACAACCCTGTGCCACAAGTGTAAGCTCGTTTGGTAGGCTCTTTTTACCGGCTTTCACCGCCATAAAGAGTTCCAATACGTTGCGAGTCTCTGCATCGAAAAACTCAACATTTGCCGGGTCAAAGCCCTCAATATGCTGAGCTGTATGCTCTGTCTCTGTGCGGGATTTGCCCTCTTTGCCGTTGTCCTCCTTAAAGGTGCCTTCCCACTTGTAACCAGCCAAAGATGGCTTGATTAAGTTACGAAGAGAAATAACACGACCATCGGACAACTTTGCACCGAAGAAGGTGTTCTGTGGAACTTGTGTGCCGTTTACATTTGCGTAAACGACCACGATTTCCACTTCTCCAGTGAGACGAATAGTCTCACCGATAGTGAAACCATTACCACCCTCTTGGCGGGATTGCATCTGTTTCCAGGCATCCTCTGTAAGTTCATTAAGACCTGCAGATTTGCGAATTTTATTCAACTCATCAAACTGCTTTTTCAAATCGGCTGCACTTGCTTTAAAATCTTTCATACTTTCTAATTTTTAAAATTAATAATATGTTTCTTTTTTTATTCAAGTATGAGGGGGGGACTAAAGTGGGTGTCTACCGTCGATTAAATAACTCTCTAAATTTTTAGCATTGGATTAAATCAGGGGGGGGGGATTAAAATGGTAATTTTTTGGCAATAATTTGAGTATAAAGTTCTAATTGTCGCATTTTAAATTATTTTAACTTTTATATTTTCAACAATTAATCTATTGTAGAATGTAATTAAAAAAAGAACTAAATTAAAACAAATTTAAAATATTAATTAATATGGTTGAAAACTTATTAGAAGGAATAATGACAAATGAAGAATTTCAAGAGCTTATGAAAGCTTCTGAAAATAATAAAGATTATAAATTTAATAAAAATGGTTTAGATATTTCAATGAATAGTTCAGATAATGGTTTTGAACTTAGTGTTAAATACACTAATCCAGTACAATCTGAAGTAGAGAAGTTTACAGATTTTCTAAATAGTTTGGATGATGAATTATTTGTAGACATTTGTGAGAAGATTGGTAATGATGGTTTACAAAGAATTCAGAATTGTTTGGACTCAGAAAATATTGAATCTGTTCGTTCTGCAGTTTCTTATTTTAAAGCACATGCACGACAACTCATTGCAGATAAAACTAAATACTTAAATGAGCAATTAGTTAAATTTAACTAATAACTTAAATACACACTTAGCTGGTTTTAATAACTAGCTAATATTCTCTTATGGTGTAATGGTTAGCACAGAAGACTCTAAATCTTTTAGTCAGGGTTCGAATCCTTGTGGGAGAACAATTTAATTATAAAAGATATGTATTATGATTATTGCAATTTATAAACTAAATGACAAGCTTTTAAAAACAACTAATTTAGAAAAGAAACTTAAAAAGTTGAAAAAGTCTAAATTAGATAGTAAAATTCAAATTCTTTTTCAAGAGGATTATGAGGGGGATTTAAAAGAGGCTGAGAATTATTTAGATTACATAATTAAAAAGAACTATGTAATAGATGATAATGTAGATGATACTAGTAATGTAGTTTTACATCATTATGTCAATAGACAAACTGGTTATACACACACTAGTATATATGATAATGATATAAGAATAATAAATGAAGGTTATGAACAAGTTGACTAAAAATTATAATATTTACGAAGACTATTTAAATAGAAATGCTATGCTGTCTTTAAATAAAGCAGAAGACACAGTAGATAAAGTACTAGTAAAACCATTTAGAGATAAGCAATGGTTTCTTAATTATCTAGATGAATTAAATAAACAATCAGTACGGTACTAATTTAATTATAAATAATGATTGATTATAAAGCAACTATTAAAAATATACACTCAGCATTGTCTGATTTAAATATAGATGAATTATTAATTATACTTGATTGTATTAAAGAGATTCCTAATTACAATAACTCAGTACATATTAATAGTGGAGGTTACACATATCCTAGTATAGATAATGTTTTGTTAACTTCAAAATTGAAATCTCCTTCTGTTTCAGATACATTATATTCTTTACAATTAGAAACAGACCATACTACATGTAATTCAGTGAATTGTACTGATGTAGTTAAAAAACGTAAAGACAATGAAACCAATTCTTCAATTTAATTATAAAATATTTAAGGCGACCTAGCAATTAAGCTAAGCCGCCTTTTATTGTATTTATTAATTACTATAATTAGTTATTTTCTCCATATACTAGTTATACTATCTATACCTAGTAATCCCATACAACAATATAAAACTGTATCTACCATATCTGGTGCTTGTATCTAACTAATAGAACAGTATATTAGAATAATTAAACTAACTACCCATCCTAATATTCCGCACACTCTTTTACTACTTATTCCAGTATGTGCTGTTATTAGATTAATTAAAAACTATTTCATTCTTTAAATAATTTATTTTAAGGAACTAGACAAAGGTTTCTAAAATATTGAAATATTAACAGGTTCTTTAGTTCCTTTCATGGTAAGTTGTCTAGTCCCATTCTAGATAAATCCAAAGTCTTTACCAAATCTATTTATACCATGAATACCTCCTTTAGATATAGAACCCCAAGTAGAGAGATTAGCCCCTTCAGGTACTTCATCTACTATCTTAGCAAATAGCTACATTTTATTACCATAGCTTAAACCATTTCTATCTGTTTTAAAATGAATTGAATAATTATTAGGTTCAACATCCTTTACTAATTCAAATCTTTGATTAGGCTATTGTTTAAAGAAGTAAGAAGTAGCTTTATTCCCCTCAGCTTTTCCAGTACTCCAAGATTTTCTAGTAGGTTTATAATAAGATAGCTGCATAATAGGATTATCTCCTATTGTGTATTCTTTAGCAGCTAAATTATTAGTAATTCCTTGAGACATATTTTTAGTTAAATTTCCAGTAGTCTCATTAAGTAAACTATTTCTTGCCCAATGTGAAACTGTATTCTAACCCATCTTAGAAAGTGCCATTTTACCTAAACCTAATCCTAAATTTCCTACAGCAGTTCCTACTACAAATTCTCCTACTGGATCAGCTCCTGACATAGCTCCTGCTTGAGGATTAGTACTAGTTTTAGTATTTCCCTACTAATCCCTTACTGTAACTATCTCACTATGAGGCATACCCTTTTTAGCTAAAGCTATTCTTTCTTTAACTGATAAACTATTATATTTAGCTTTTAAATTTTTAGCAGCTGGCTATAATCTTCTTTTTAAATTAGTAGAATTCAGAGTTTCTGTAGATTGGGCATTTCTAGCTATTTCCTAATCCTACTTAGATTGTTGCCAAGGCAATCTAGTGATTTTAAAATTTAATTTACCTGCTTTCTAATATTTAGGTATCCATTTCATATCTTCTTAATATAACTAAACCAACTATAATGTTTTCTATTATTTAGATAATCTAAATCATTCTAATTCTCATAAGCTTCTTTTTCAAAAGAGATATTTTTATAAGCTAATTTAGTATCTCTGTACATAATTAATCTAATTAAATATTCTATTATATACCATAAATAAAAACCTATCCATAATAGTTCCTATCCCTATTTAGTATGTATAGTTTCATGGTTTATATCTATTTTATTTAGCATTTTTCTACAGAATAGTATACCAAATAAATTTATACATTTAAAACCTTTTGGAGGTAAGATATTATTTATGATTACTTTCATAATTCTATATTGTCATTTAATTGGGTGCATTTAATTAAATATCTTTCCCATAGTTGCTTATCTCTCTCATTTACAAAATCTAAAAATTCTTGTAATTCATTCAATTGTATATTTATATCTTTCATTTACTAAATATCGATTTTAGGTCATTTATTCCATCTATTCCTTTAGCCGCCGCAGAACCAGCAATTTTATAATAAGGTGTTCTATGTAATGTATTATAAGCAGCCCTTCCTTCATTATAAGCCTAATCTCTAACTATTTTAAATGGACTAGTTCTAACTATCTTATTAGCTTTACTTAGTTTTTTATATGCTTTATATCCCTTTATTAATTTAGGCAATACAGAAATTCCAATTAGAGATCCTCCTAATCCTATTATACCTCCTACAGATTGCTGGTAATCACCTGACTACATACCCTCATAAATATCTCTAACATCGCCTAGTGGAGTTAATTCTACAGCTGCATCTAAATAAGGATTATTAAGATGCCATTTATTTTTACCACCTTGCTAATATTTTAATAACTATGCTTTTCTCATACCTAGTTAATATTCTAATTATATATTTGAGCAATTGGATTTAAACCCTATTGTTTATTCCACTAATTAATAATCTATTTATCTCTATTTCTTCCTCTATTCATTTCTACATTATAGAAGGCAGGTCTTGTATTATAATTCTTCTATTTTAATCCCTATTTAAACTATCCAAAATTCTAGACATTCTATAAATTTTTATATCTACCATTAGTTAGACTATCAGTTGCATTCTTAGTCCATCCACCTAAGTTAGAAGCTCTTTTTCCGAATGAATAGTATTTTCCAGGTCTACTATCTTCTATCATAGATAAGTGTGAAGTATCAAAAGCAGCCTGCTATGGAATGCCCTAATTAACTAAGGAGATATATCTCTACAATACTTGAGGCTATGAGTTATTAATCTAAAAAGGTCCACCCTACTAATGTTTTTTAATTGTATTAGGATAAATTTTTATCTAATCGTAAGTATTATCTATATATCTTCCCTATTTAGGAGTTACAGTAATTTCAGGCAGTACAACTCCCCCTTTATAAATCATAGTGGTCTAACCATCCTAGTTATGGTCTGCAGTTCCAAATAATGTAAGATTTGGATTTTGCATTCCGAAATCAGTTAAATAAAATTTAGTTCCTGATTTATTAAATTTGCCCCTAGAAGGGTGTGTAGGATGATTACTTAATTTTACTTTATCAGAATAATGCCCTCTAGAATCAGGAGTTAACTAAGATAATAATTTATTATTAACATTGTTATAATTTCCATTTCCATATTTTACTTGATTAGGAAATTCCCAAATTGTATTAGCTAATGCTCCTGTAGTAAAACTCCCACCCTACTAATAAGTGAGAGGATGATTCTTCTTTAAATCCTTTGTTTTAAACCATCCATTATCTAATATTGATCTATGACCATTTAGCTTATGTACTTCGCCACCATCTTCATGTTTCCATTTCTTTGCATTCTAAGCAAATATGGCTCTTTTTCTGGTTAGAGGATTTTTACTGTGTGTTAATTCTTCAGTAGTTTTACCTGTTCTCTTTTTAGTTTCAGTAAATTTTCCTCTATTTTCCTTTTTAATATGTATTCCTGAACCCTTAGCTAGATAAGGGATACCAAATATTTCTAAATCTTCCATTTTAATTAAATTTAAGAGTTTATATTACTAATTAATTTGTTATACACCTAATTATATATTATTATTGAAAAGTTAAAAATTAGTTTAGATAAATATAAAATAAATGTAAAATGTTAATGTTGTATGGAAAATTTAAGTATTGATAAACAAAACGGAACAGTAGTTTTTAATGAAGAGGCTCATCGTTATTGGGATATTAACGACCCTTCTATTAAGTTTACTTCTGTAACTACTATGATTGAACAATTTGGTCAGCCATTTGATAAAGAATTTTGGTCAGCGTATAAAGCCTTAGAGAAATTATTACCTGCTGATGAATTTAAGATTGAGAAGAAATCTCTTTTAAATACTAAGAAATTTGATCCTGTTCTGTTAGAGTTACATAATATTACGGAGTTAGATTTTAATAAAGCACAGCAAGAAATATTAGACTCTTGGGATGAGGAGAATAGAAGGTCTTGTGAAAGGGGTACTAAAATACATGCAGGATTAGAGAATTCCTTTTACACCAAGAAAAAGAATATTACTCTAGATAAATATCAAATAGGAGGTAAATTTGAATGCCAAAAAGATAGAACGACTTTAGATTTGGAGAATGCAGTATATCCTGAGTATTTAATTCATTGGGATTCTCCATCTGGTAAATTACATATTGCAGGTCAGATTGATTTGTTAGTTAAAAAAGGTAATTCAATCATAATCGGAGACTGGAAAACGAATAAGAAGATTGATACTAAGAGCTATTTTGATTCCAAAGTAAGAAGTTCTGTTAAGATGAAGTTTCCTCTAAATAATTTAGATGATTGTAACTATTATCATTATTGCCTTCAGCTTAGTACTTATGCTTATATAATTGAATCATATAATCCTGATTTTAGTATAGAAGATTTAGTATTAGTACATTTTGATCATAATGACAATATGACTGTTTATCATCTACCTTATCTTAGAAAAGAAGTAGAACGTATGTTATCTTACTATGAAAAGGAACATCTTCTACAAGAACGTAGATTAAAGAATAAACGAATTGAATATTAATATGATACTATGTATAGCATTATTACTAATAGCTTATTTAATTTATAGCACTATAATAGAATTAACTAAGAATTAATATACAAACTAATATATGGAAGAATATATAACTAAACGTACTAAAATATGTAGAGCTTGTCCTATTTGTGACCAAGAAAATGAGATTTGTAATGCACATTTGTATTTAAATCCAGAAAATAATGATGTAAGTACAACACCTAAGAAGGGATATTTAAAAGGATGCGGATGTCACTTAAAATGGAAGATTAATAATAAAAACTCACATTGTCCTTGCAACAAATGGGAAGCAGAATGAAATTAAACATAGTAATTAAATGGTTACATGGTATTTTAACTAAGCCATTAACTATATTAAAAAGTATATATTATAATATTAAGAATAAACATCAAGATTTAGCTATTACAAGATTAGATATATGTCATAGATGTGATCATAAATTAAATACTAACTTCGGTGATTTATGTGATTTATGTGGATGTGTATTAGATAATAAAACTAGAATTAAAGATGAATTTTGTGAACAAGGTAAATGGTAATTATTGCCATAAATTAAATGTAAATGACTATGGATTTTAGAAGTGAATTAAATGGAAAAGAGAAAGTAGCCCAAGCACTTATCGGTATGGAAAGTACAGGAACCCCTATTGTAGTTAATGGACAAAGAGCAGACGTTATTTTAGCTAATGAGAAGAAGTCTAAATTTAATAATAAAGTAGATGAATATATAGATAAATTTGAAAAACACAATAAAGCACTTGAGGACTATGCTAAGGAAATCTCAAAGGACATCAATGGTTTAGAGATACTACCAATGGGTTCTTATGCATTGATTAAACCTTTTGATGAGAATCCTTTCCAAAAGGTAAAAGTAGAGAATGGAATTATTATTGACACAGGTGGATTTACTCCTCAATATAAGAGTGAAGAGGATGGTCAAATTCACGAATTAGAACAGTTTATTCGTGTTGGTACTGTAATTGAAACTGGATTCAAATGTGAGTTCTTAAAAGAAGGTGATGTAGTATTCTTTACTAAAGCTAGTGAAGCTACTGTTCCATTCTTCAAGCAAGGATTTGTAGTAGTTAATGAATCACGAATTATGGCAATAGTTAATGAGAAATTAACAGAAAGAAAGAATCAAATTAAGAGTAATGGAAACAAGTAATAAAGTTTACATGCAGCCGGGAGATGTAGTTTAGTTACGTTAGCGTGACAAAATACATTGTCCGGCTATGCTTGTTATTAGAAAAGAGCAAGCATTATTTAAAGATGAAATGAAAGGATTGAGATGCAGATGGTTTACTGATTCAGGTTTAATGTAGGAAGCAGTATTCAACACTAAGGATTTAATACTTGTATAATTATGGGAGCATTTGATAGTTTTTCACAAGAAGCTAAATCTAGAAGAGCTGCAGAAGTTAAAGCTACTTAGTTAAGAAATAAAAAACGTTTCCAAACTAAGCCTACTACAAAACCTATTTACGGCGCATCTAGACATTACTTAGATAGAGATTGGGATGGTGAATCTCTAGGATAGGTATACATAGGTAATAAGGGATGGGTAGGTATCACACCTTCAGGCAGAGTTGGATATAAAACTGCTAACGGTTACTATACCCCAATTAAGAATCTTACGGATTATGATAAATAGTAGATTGCACTTGCTGTAAATAAAACAGGAGTAAAAGCACTTACCGGAGATAGAAGTAGAGAAGTTGCAAATGCCTGGAGTAAAAATAGTGGAACATGGTTAGCAACAAAACAAAGAATAGCTAAACCTAATGTAGCTAAACCTTAGGTTACTAAAAATCCAGAAACTCCTACTACCTCTACAAGTAAACCTCGTACTAGTACAGCTCCTGCAACTAGTAGACATATAACTGCATTAGCCTCAAAAGCTCCTGCATCTAATTCATGGATTAATAAGAGTAGAGGAATATGGAATTATAATGGAGTATCTCAAGCAGATATAGCAAATGCTTATAAGACAGGAAATTTTAGTAAAGTAGGAAGTTACTTATCTCAACATAAGGATTTAGCTAGTTATTTAAATAACATTTATAGTAAGAGAGGAGGTAACTAGTTTAATTAGTCTACACAAACTCCTACAGTTAATACTATGACTTTATAGACGTTAGATAATGTAGTACCAAAATCTCCAGTAAAAGAAATTACTCCAACTGCAGAGTTACCTACTGCTCCAACTCCTACCTATAATAGAAGTTAGACTAGAGATTATATGCGTTCTATAGGCATGAATCCATATGATTATTCTGGAGGAGAACGAAAAGCTTTAAGAACATATTTAAATAATCCAGGCTCTATGGATTCTAAATACCAGCCATTTATTAATTAGGTATAGAATTAGCGTACTTAGAAAATGGTAGATAGCATTGGAACTAATTAGCTATTAAAACCAGAAACTGATACAAATAAATTGAATAACTAGTTAGTTAATTTAAAATTTAAACAAGGAGGACAAATGTATAAATACGCAGCAGGGGCACAAATGGTACAGCCACAATAGACTAACAGTCAAGATCCAATAGATTAGATAGCTTAGATAGCAGCTGGATCTCTATAGGGTGATGAAAATTCAAAACAATAGTTAATTTAGGTTTTAAGTAATAAAGAAATCGCACCTAAATTATTACAAATAGTTGATGCAGGAGTTAAAAACTAGGACAAAAGAGCTATGATTATAGCTTAGGCAATAAAGTCTTTATAGTAGGGAAGCACTCGTAAAGCAAGACTCGGTGCTAAATTAGATTATATTAAATAGTCTATTGGAGAGTGTCCTGAAGGTCAAGAAGTAGTATATTTTAAAAAGGGTGGAGAAATCTGTAAAGTATGTGCAGGTAAAAAGATGCAAAATGGAGGAAAATCTGACCCTATTAAAGACTTTAAGAAAAAGAAGGATATTACAAAACAAACTTATTAGAGAAATCCTTATACTAGGGGTAAATCAGCTAAAGAAATTGCTGAAATGCAAAGAAGAAATAGACAAGAAGCTGGTGCAGGTAAAGGTGAGAATGATGCTAATGTTGCTCCATGGAACTATAAAAAGAAGAGATAATTAAAACATATGCTTAATGTTAATGATTTATGAATGTATTTAATTATGATAGTGATCATCTTATTCTAGAATTAAATGAGCCTGAGATTCTTTTAATTAGAGAATTTAAGGCTCTTCTAGATAGAGATAAAACGAAAACTAAGACTAGAGTAATGAAAGAACTCACGTATATTTATTTGGCTTTAGATTGGAAGTCTCCTTATTCTAATTATTTGGAATAGGAAAGACATGAAGAAGCTTTAGCTGATAGTGGTCTGACAGAAGCTTAGTTTAATGACCCTATATTTAGAGAAGCTTGTCGAAAATATAGGAAATTACAAGAATCAAATAAATCTGTGAAATTATTAGAAGCAGCTCGAAGAGCAGCAGATTAGTTTATAGATTATTTTGAGACTATTGTAGATTTAAATGAACGGGATATTAATGGTAAACCTATTTTCTCTGCAGAAAAAGTAATGAAGGAGATGGCTTAGTTAAGTAATGTCCATGAGCAATTAATTACTTTAGAGAAAGAAGTTAAAGAGTCTGTATCACAAGAGTCTATAACTAGAGGTGGAGTTAATACCGGATATGACCCAGGTGATTTTTAATTGATATGCCTAGAAAGAAGAAAGTATTACCTGATGAAATCTAGTTAATTGTAGATGAGGTAAAAAAGAAATAGTAGGAAGAAGATACTAAAGAGGCTAAGAAATTAGTTGATGAATATAGAATTGAACGTTCTAATGATAAAACATATTGGGATATTACTAAGGATATGAAAATAGAATGTTTTGATCCTACTTTATCTTACGAATTAACTGGTTATAGACCTATAGATGAAACTCATGGTTTAGATTTTGATCCTTCATGGTTTACTGAAGTTAGAGAAACATTTCTAAAAACTGGAAAGTATTGTTCTTATTTACCTAGAAGTAAAAGATGGGATGCATTTTGGAAAGAACAATATATTAGGTGTAAATATGGTATGACCTCACATGGATATACTATTACTGGAGATAACTATTTCTTCTTAAATTTTTATTAGCTACCAGTAGTAGATATGAATAAAGCATCAGGTGAAGGTACAAATGAAAGTTTTCCAGTATTCTTTGCTTCTCAATATATGTTCTTTCATTACTTATAGATGTGTAGAGTATTACATAAAAATGCTGCTTTAATGAAGGCACGTTCAATTGGCTTTAGTGAGATAAATGCTTCTCTTGCAGCCAGACTATACACTACTATAAAGAAAAGTAGAACTATGATTACTTGTTTTAAAGATACCTATTTAAATGGTACCTTTAGTAAGTTAGACCATGCTCTCACATTTATTAATACAAATGCTGATGGATTTTTTGAACCTAGATTAACTGATAAAGCATTAGAAAAGAAATCAGGATATTAGGTTAAAATAGATGGTCAGTTTACAGACTTTGGATGGCGTTCTGTTGTAATAGGTATTAATGGAAGCAAGCCTTCTAATATTCGTGGTGATCGTGTTGATCTTCTTATTTATGATGAGGCTGGTTCGTGGCCTGATTTAACTACTGCTGTAGTACAGGGACAAGAATTATGTGAAGTACAAGGTGTTCCTAGAGGTATTATGTTATTTGGTGGCACTGGAGGTGACTTTGGTCCTCCTCTTGAAGGATTAAAAAAGATTTATTATAATCCTAGGGCTTTTAAGATTTTACCATTTAGACATAAATGGACACAAGATGGAACTACTATAGAGAGTGGATTCTTTCTTCCTTATTTTTTGCAATCTTTGAACCCTGAATATATGGATTCTAGAGGAGTTTGTAATTAGACAGAATATAAGAAAGTATTACAAGAAGAAAGAAATAATCTGTTAGCTGTTCCTGAAGACTATCTTAAAAAATGTGCTGAGCGTTGTTGGAATGCAGAAGAAGCATTTACTCTTGAAGGTTAGAATAAGTTTAATAAAATGAAGATAGCAGATTAGTTAGCTAAAATACGTCTTCATAAAATTGGACCTAGACCACAAGTAGGAACTATTGATTATACTTATAAGTCTAATAAACACTCTTTAGAAAATATAAATGGATTTAGATGGCTTCTTAATTCTGGTAAAGTTTAGATATTAGAACATCCAGTATGGTCTGATTTATATAAGGAGTAGATTGAGAAGTAGAAGAGAGAAGCTGAAGAATAGGGAATTGATTTTGAAGCTCCTGTATATACCGAAATGAATGATTTATATGTAGCAGGTATTGATGGTATTGATATTGGTGCTGCTCAAACTTCTAAAGAAACTAGAGACCCTTCTGATTTTTGTATTGTAATTAAACGTAGAGCCTTTGGTCTTAATGAACCTCAATATGTAGCTATGTATAAAGATAGACCTCAAAATATTAGAGAAGCCTATAAGATAGCTATGTGTATGTGTAGATATTATAATTGTAGAATTAATATAGAAGCTACCCGTGTAGGTATGATTACTTGGGCTAGAGAAAATAAATGTCTACAATACTTTATGAAAAGACCTAGAGCTACTTTAACTGATATTAAATATGGTACTACTAAATAGTATGGTACTCCTGCAACTAAAACTATTATAGAATAGCAAACAGACCTTATAGCTGATTATGTAGAAGACTACGGACATAATATCTGGTTTGAAGATATGCTAGTATAGTTAAATGGCTATAATGATGAGAATAAAACAAAATTTGATATTATAGCCGCTCTTGGAATGGTTGAACTTGCAGATTAGGAATTATCAGGAAGACAACCTACAAAAGTTGACAAAGAAGTTGAAGAATTTTAGGACTACGGATATTATATAAATGACAAAGGTTATAGAGAATTTGGGGTTATTCCAAAGAAACAATCAAATCAAATAGTAATTAAATAGGAGGAAAACAATGACCCATACCGAATTGAAACAAGTGATCCTAGATTATATGAAAACACAGTTTTAGATAAATTTTATAGGAGATATTCGTATTGAAGATTTAGACCCTATAGGATATAAAGTTTCTTTTAATCTAGACCATGCTGAGAACCCTTTTGTACTAATGGCAGATTTACCTGATGATAAATTTGTAGATTTTATAAAAGAGGAATTAAGAAGAAGTAAATTACATAGAGTAAAGTATTTTAAAGCAATTAAAATACAACCTCCAGAACCTAAACTATGTTATGACAGACAAAGAGCTTATAGATAAGACTAATGAAACTATTTCTGAACTTGTATATGATAAAACTAAGCTCTAGAAAGCTTATAATTATTATAATGGAAAAAGGGATAAGGAATAGTTTCGTTATCTAGAAGAAAATTTTGGTATAGGAAGTCCTACTTCTGTTGAATTCACACCTTTACTAAGAAAACATGTAGATGCTTTAGTTGGTGAATTTCTAGGAACTCCTATATTGCCAAAAATATCCTGTAAAGATGCAGGGACTATCAGTAATATGGATAGAGAAAAATAGCTATTAATATAGACACAAATAATAGGATTTTTAAAGACACACTTAAATAATTCTTTACTTAAATTCGCTAATAACTAGGATATTACTGATAAATCTATTAAATAGTAGTTAGATAAAATAATTGAAGAGCAAGACTAGCAATTTGTTTCTCAATATGAGATTGCTGCTTAGAATATTCTTCAATACATTATGTAGTCTGAAGAAATTGATTTTGTAACTAAACTTAGACAATTATTTATAGACTTATTAGTTACAGGTTATTGTTTTTACAGAGTAAAACCATCATTTAGTAAAACTAATATTGAAATAGAGGTATTAAATCCTTTAAATACTTTTGTAGATAGAAATCCTGAATCTCCTTATGTCAAGAAATCTTATAGGTCAGTTGTGAGACAATGGCTTTCTAAAAGTTAGATATTAGCTAAATATGGAAATGAATTAAGTAAAGAAGACTTACGTAATTTTAAATAGAACTGGACAGATGATGATACTGATAGATATAGAAGAGCGTATGGTCCAGTTGTAGATATAGATGAAGATAGTGATGATGACGATGAAGAACAAGATTTACTTCCTGGTTATCCTGAAGACGATTCTCATAGATATAATCTAATTCCAGTATATGAAGTAGAATGGATAGAAACTGATGATAAATTTATTATGTAGAGATATAATACAATTAGAATCGGTGATGAATATTATATTCTTAGGGGAATTGATAAATAGGTAATTAGAAGCCATGATAATCCTAATTATTGTGGATTATCAGTAAATGGTGTTTATTTTTTAAATAGAGCTCGCCAGCCTTATAGTTTAATCTTAAAATGTGCTCATTTATAGGATCGTTATGATCTTTTGCATTATTATAGAGATGCGATTGTAGCAAATAGTGGTGTTAAAGGTAGTATTATTGACATTTCTATGATTCCTAAAGTATTAGGACCTGATTTTGGAGCTAGAGTACAGAAATGGAGAGCTTATAAGAAGCAAGGAGAAATGTTGATTGATTCTTCTCAAGAAGGAAGAATGGAAGATGGATAGGCTCCTTTAAATACTATATTTAATGGCTATGATGAATCCTTACCAGCGTAGGTAATACAAGCAATTGATTTAGCCATACAATCTATTGAATCTACTGTGTCTTCTATTACAGGTGTATTTAGAGAAAGACTTAATGGTATTGAATAGAGAGATGCTGTAACTAATGTTAAATAGGGAGTAACTAATTCTTATACTGTAACTAAACCTATTTATTAGCAAATGGATTTAGTTGTGAGAGAAGTCTTACTTGATAGTCTTAACTAGGCTAAAATAGTTTATAAGAAAGGACTAACTGGTACTATTACCCTAGGAGATAAATATTAGAAAATATTTACAGCTCTTCCTGAATATTTTACAGTTACAGACTATGATATACATATAATATCTAGTACTGAGATTATGTAGGATATGTAGACAATTAAATCTACATTGCCTGATTTAATTAAGTCTGGATTAGTTAGTGCTGATATTATATTTGAAGCTCTAACAGCTAAAAGTTTAACTGAACTTAAATATACTGTTAAGAAAGCTATGGAGAAATAGAAGGCTGAAAATAATCAGTTATAGTAGCTGCAGCAGAAGTTAGAGGAAACTAGTTAGTAGTTACAGTAGGCTTAGCAAGAGTTACAGAAGGCTCAATAGAAAGCAGAATCTCTTAATGAACAAAGAATGTAGCTTGATTAGTAGAAGATTCAATTAGAATATCAAGTTAATTGGTATAAGGCTCAAACAGATAGAACTTATAAAGATAGACAATTAGATATAGAGGATTAGAGAACTAAAGTTGAATTAGCTTAGTTAAATGATGGTAATCCTTATAATGACAAAATTAGACAATCATAATGGCAATCAGTTGTGAAAAAGTATATTCTGGAACTGGTGATTAGATTTATCCAGAGACAGCAGATAAAGCAGTTAAGGTTTCAATAAAAGATACCACTCTTGATAAATATCTTGAAGAATTAGCTGAATCAATTTCAAAAGTACAAGGAGTCGATCAAGTAGCTAAATCTTTAAAGTTTAAAGTAGATTATTTAGCTACAAATACAGCAGATGTTGCTAAAGTAAGAGAATTAGAAGATTAGCCTGAAACTAATTAGTGGGGTGAAAACTTTGTATTACCTTCTGTAAGAACTCCTTATACCTGGAAAAGAACTATTGTGTATTTTGGAGGATAGGATCCTAAAGATGGTTAGAAATTTTATGAAATTGTAACTGCGGATATTGCGGAGATTAGTTAGACTCTATATATGGTTAAAGATAATTAGTAGTAGCCTAAGGTAATATATCCATAGAAAGCTGTAGAAGTAGAAGGAGAATTGTAGAATGTAAATGATACAGATGCATCTCTTGATGAAATAATCAAAGCCAGTGAAGAAGGTAAAAATAATTGGAGTAAATATCCATTAGACGTAACTCCATCTAGTCCATATGGATATATGGCAGTACGATAGAGAGTAAACGGTACTTGGGGTTTATTTAAAGTTGCTCTATATTCTAAATGGGCTTATGACAGTAGACTTGTTACTAAATTTACAGTAACTGATACTTCTGAAAGACCACAACCAACTAGAACAGACGAAAATCCTGGTAACGAGTGGGTAGATACTTATACATAGGAATTTACTGGTTATCTATGGATGATTTCTGCATCTTGGAGTAATAATAATTACATTTTAGACAGTAATGAGAATATATGGAGTGAACCTCAATTAATTTCAATAGTTAAGTAATGGAATTTAAAATAGATATATGTAATTCAGTACAAGGAGATTTAACTGTATTAGATTTATCTAAAGAGTACGGTCAATATTTATCTGAAGAGGAAGAAGTAGCTAGTACTTATGAAGATACATTATTATTTAAATACAGTAAGTCAGTGACTGTAAATGTATTAATGAAAATAGGAACTACAGAAATAACATTCTTAGATGCATTAATACATGAACACAATTAGTTAGAAAATGGTGTATATAAAGATGATGCATGTACTTTCAACCTTAAGGAAGATGGTTTTTATACTATTGACCATTATGTATTTCCGAATATAGATTGGTATAATTGGTATAAAATTGAAGCTCCACAAGAATATAAAGATAAAGTAAATAGAGTATATATAATAGATGAAGGAGTTATTAAAAAAGAAGTAGATGGAGAATTAAAAGAAACTACTCTTAGAGAAGTACTAGAAATGAATTTAGAAGGAACTCCTATTTAGTAGGAACATATAAATACTTTCTTTACAGGAAATATGTAGCAATGCTATATTAACTATTGTAAAAAATTATTTGATGCTTTATTAAATAAGTGCCGAACTTCTGCTTATAATGAAGATTTATATGCTAGAGACTTTATTTGGATGACTCTTAATATAATAGATTATTTAATCTAGTTTGAACAATTTATGGAAGCTGAAAAAATAGTAGAAGAATTTAATACTTGTGGAGGCTTCTGTTAGAATAATGAATATGGATAGCATACAGCTCATGGATGTGGATGTTCTAAAGCGTAAAGCAATAGAACTTTATAGAGATTTACTAAATAGAGCAAAGAAAGGTTATCAAGATGACTATTCATTATTGTTAAATATTATTTGTTTTATTAGTTTACCTATAGATATAGATAATAAAGAATTTATTAAAGAGAACTTACTAAATTAGAATGATACACTCTATTTACAATTAGGTAGGGAAGGTAGGTTTAACACCATGTTCTAAAGAAAGACCTAAACAACTTATACCTCTTTTAAAGAGTAATTTTTTAGGAGAATTTCAAACAGAACTAGAAAAGAAATTAGCTAGAGAAAGTATAGGTGTAACAGTTACAGGTAAATATATGTATAAACCTGATAGTGACCATATAACAAATATAGAATAGATTACATCTATATATGAAGCACTTGACTATGCTTTAACTCTAGCTAAATCTTATCAAGATAAAAAAATAGAAGAATAGATAGAAACTATTAAAGCTAATATAAATTAGTTAACTAGCACTGTTACTAATTAGGGAGGAGAATTATCTACTTTAAAGGAATTAGTTAATACTATTAATACATAGGTAGGAACCTTAAATGGTCAATTAGCTAATTTAAATGTAGATGATAAAATAGAAGCATGGATTAGAGCACATTCAGGTTCAGTAGCTTTAAATGAAGAATCTAAGTTAGATTTTGCTATATCTCAAGCTGAAGGTAATGCTATTAAATCTAATGAAGATGGTCTCTATGTTGAAAGTTCCTCTGCTGCAGTATATAAATCAGAATTATCTGATAACATTAAAATGAATACTTCTGTAGGAGGACTTAAATAGGGAACTAAGGTATCTGATTTAAAAGGTAAGGCATTCTCTACTATATTAGATAAACTATTATTCCCAGTATTAGTTAGAGAATTGGTTCAACCTTATGTAGTATCTAATGTATCTAGTTAGCTAGTAGAAGTAGGTAGTCCTATTATTCCTGCAAGTACAACTTTTATTAAAGGAGATGCTGGAGATGTAACTTCTAAAACAGATTCTATAACTCACAATGATTAGACTTACACAGAATCTACATATACAGAGTTAGGAGATTATACTTATAAAGTAGTAATTGATTATTCTGCTGGAGAATATTTGATTGATGATAGAGGATAGACTACTGATAAAAGAATCGAAGCAGGCTCTATAAATAAAACAGTAGCTACTATCTCTGCAACATATCCTTGGTATTATAACACTCATAAAGGTACTTTAGTTAAATATGGTACTCAATCTGATATAATAGAAATTAATTTATCGGGTAAGGCTGTTATTAAAATACCGGGTATTAATTCAACTTTAAATAGTTTAAAAGTAAATGGCGGTTTAGGATTCTTAGATGTGGATATGTCTGGATGGACTAAAACTACTGAATAGATAAATGATTATACATATTAGGTATGGACTAAGAATGATTCTTATGCTTCTGAACTACCTCATCAAATTCAATTCACATTAGCATGAAATATACAGGTGATTCGTTGTTAGGAGTTTCATTTTCAGTAAAGACTCCTAAACCATTAGATTGTAGAACTGTAGTAGATACTACTTAGGAATTATATACTATTCCTGCTGAAATAGCATATGAAGGTATGTCAGTTTCTAATCTTGAGGATGGTTATATTTATATGTTAGTAGATAAAACTAATATAACTAATTCTGATGGATGGGTAGCTTCTTATAAAGCTCTTTAGTTAGTTAGTTGCACAGAAGCTGAATATACAGAATGGAAGAAAAATACTACAGAACAAGGAACTGCAATAGATTCTGAAAAACCCTATTTACATAATGATACTTATTACTATATTTATGAGGATAGTATTGAAAATAAAGACACATATTATGTAAATCAAGAATAGTATCAACGTGTTTGGAACTTAGCATCTTCTAAAGCTGACAACACTAGTTTCTTAGCTTTACAAAAGAAAGTAGAGAGTAATAATACTAATATTACTACTAATTACTTAACTAAAGAAGATGCTACAAATACTTATATAAATAAATCATTTTTAGAAGGTACTGCAGAAACTACTTTAAAAGAAGTAACAGATAAGTATCAAACAGCAGAAACATCTGATTCTAAATATTTAAAGCCTTCAAATTTTGGAGTAGAAGATATAAATACTTAGTTCTCATTTTTAAATACTACAGCTTTCGAGGAATACCAGGCTGCAGTTACACAATAGTTAGAAACTAAAATAACTAAGGACTCTAGAGCTACATTAGATAGTTTAACGGTAAATACTATCTAGAATACTTCAGGTAATGCTATGAGTATTACAGCTGATGGTATACTCTATGGAGAAGAGAGATTAGCTAAAGTTTCAGAAGTACCTAAATGGATGTGTTTATCTCAAGAAGAATATAAATAGTTAGAAACAGATGGTACTTTACAAGATGATACTTACTATTTAACATATGGCAAAAATACAGATGATTCAGGATTTGTAACTGCAGATTTATTAGAGAGATAGGTAAAGTCTATTATGCAAGGTGTAACTAAACTACAAGATTCAGCAACTTTAGCAGATTGTATTTCTAAAATAAATGAAATAATAGATAAATTTAAAGTTTAATAATATTCTTATATTGTTGTCTTTTCCTATTATTTATTAAACTTAAATTAAATTATTTTATGATATATAGAAATGGTAAGTTAGTTTCTGAAATTAATAAAAATCTTTCAGAATTAATCGACACAATTGAGTAGGTGACACAGAGAAGTATAGGGGCTATATATAAAGGTTCCTAGTTAGTATTTTTAACTGTGCTAAATGCTATAAAGAGCTGTTATGGTAGTGGTTCTTGGCTTTCAGATAAAAATTGGTTAGATAATGATTATTGGAAAAATAAATAAATAAAATGGCAATCTTTGAAAATTTAGAAAATAGAATTGACGCACTTAATGAACCTTGGAATGAAAAGACTGGTCAATAGGTTGAAGATTTAATCTCTCGCCATCTTGTTAATTCTATGGACTTTGCTAATAGTACACTTACATTAAGAGATTATAATGGAAATTCCATTGCATCTACTAGAGTTACAGTAGAAACCCCATCTTATGATTAGGATGTATTAATTGTTGCCGTTAGAATTAATGGTACTATTTATAAAACTGGTGAAGTAGTTATGTAGTGTAATTCTAAGAGTAAAGTAGAATTAGCAGTAGCTACAAGTCATACTTCTACTACTTAGTCTTTTGGTGTCCAAGATGCAGCAGGTGCCGTAAAGGTTAAGATACAATATGGAGTTAATAGTATGGAAACCACTGTTGCTCCTTATTCATTAAATGATTTTACATTAGATTCTTCAGGTACAAAAATTGAACATCTTAATAAAGCGGACAGTGAATTAAGATGGGTTAACATCACAGAATTATTTACAGATTCATAGGAGAGTACTATTACAGCAACACTTGTAGATTATCCTCAAAAGTCTAGTATTCTTGATGTAACTATTAAAAGTCAAAAGATAAGTTTATCTTATACAGGTAATGTTATTTCTAATAATGCAGAATTTACTCTTAAAGGAGGTTCTCCTTCAGATTATCATCTTGAGGGTTACTTAAATGCACGTCCTATTAATACTACTGATGGTAATTTAGCCTATACTGAATTACAATCCGGTTTAAATACATTAACAGTTAGAGCAGTACATAAATCTTAGAATATTGCTACAGATTATGTAAATGCATGTGTAATTAAACCAGAAGGATTTACAGGAGTTGCAGTAGCAGTAAATGGTATTACTGGTTCTATTAATAACCATGATACAGTAAAATTATATACTATCACAGTTTATAGTCCTACTAAGGATTCTGTTACTATTAATACATATTTAAATTCTGATTCATCTTAGGATAGACAAAACTTACTTGATACTATTGTAGTTAATGCTTAGAATTATGAGTCAGATAATAAATATGAAACTACCTATAAGAAATATATAGAAGTAAATAGTGATAATGCTAAATAGTATTTACAAGTAGAAGTAAATGGTTAGCTTTACTAGTTCTAGTCAGCTAGTTCAGATAAAGCCTTTATGTCTAATAACTAGACTCTCTCTATCTCTAAGGCAAATATTAATTACTTATATACTTCTAGTCCTAGACCTACTATTAACTTTGATTAGATAAGTGGTAGAACTACTACATTATTTAATGATAGTCCAGACTATTGGAAAGCTGCAGATGGTAAAATAATTTATAGAGTTGAGGCTAATACTAATAAAGTATTTGAAACCCCAGTTAATTTACAATTAAGTAATAACTTTACCCTTGAATTTGGATTTAAATCATACAATGTAAGTAATGAAGAGTCTCCAGTAATTACATTTGGTCAAATGTCAATTAAACCAACTGTAGTATGTTGGAATACATCAGCAGAATAGCTTTACAATGCTAGATTTGCACAATTTAAAGAAGATGCAGATACACATATTACTATTACTGTACAAAAAGGATTTACTCTCAATTAGAATGATCCATATTATCCTAATTATTTCTTGGCGTAGGATTCTTATAATACATTAAAAGCTAATTTAGAGAGTGCTAAGTTTAACTTAGTAAGAATCTATGTTAATGGAGTAATTAATAGAGAAATATCTATTGACGACGCTACTTTATTAGCTCTGTAGCAAGAAGCTTAGTTACAAATAAATCCTAAAGGCTCTGACTTAGACTTATATCTATTAAGAGTTTATAATTCTACTGCTCTTACTTTTGATTAGATTTAGCATAACTATATTTCCTTCTTAGCTACTAGAGAATAGAAAGATAAGTTCTACGATAGAAATAATATTTTAGGAACTGATGGTACTATCTCATTTGCTAAGAGTTTTGGTAAATATAATACATTAGTATATGTATTCCCTAAAGGAGGTAAGTTACCAAATAGAACTTGGCAAGGTGAAAATAATAAACCTGGAGACCAAGATAAAGCAGCTAAGAAGATTAGATGTACTTTATTTATTAACTATGCTGATTAGGCAATTAATAAAATATATGGTGGTAGAATAAATAATGGTCTTGTTAAGGGTTAGGGTTCTTCTGCTATGCGTTATTTAATTTGGAATACAGCATTCTAGTTAAATAAGTTTAAAGATGGAGGAACTAAAGTAAAGAGCGTATTTACTCCTTATGAAGACTTAGATACTGCTACTAATAGGTTTATTGCTAAACCTGCCCATGAGAAGAAAGGCTATTATAATATGCCACCTTATGATGGTTAGACTGACTCTACTGAAAAAGATTTAAAGGTAACTAAACTCGTAGGTAAAGTTAATTTTGCTTCTTCTATGTAGTCTCATAAAGAGGGTGCTTGTAAACTTTATAATGATGCATATAAAGCAGACACTGATTAGAAAGGTTTACTTAATGGAGGTCGTAAAGCAGTACATGAAGAAGCTTTCTTATACTTCTATTTAATTACTGATTTAGAGTCTGTAGCTAATTATGAATTAGCAGACTTACTTAAAAATCCTAATATTTAGTTTATGGGATTTTAGACATTTGGTTCGGCTAAAGGTGATAAGGCTACTTTCGGTTATGATGATGATAAAACTCCTGAGTATATTTTAATAGAGGGTGGTGAGAACTCCGATCCTCATGTTAACTTTAGAAGACCTTGGGCTGCTTTACAACGTGTGGGATTAAATTTAGCTGGGTCTAGAACATTAACTAATTTCCCTACGGTAACAGTAGAAGAACAGCAATCATCTAATAGAGATTATTCAAAGAATCTTTGGATTTAGGATGAATCTATTGTTTACTAGAATCGTGGTTCTTGGGATGTAGACTTCGGATTAAATGATGAAGCTACTGATTTTACAGAATCTGCTCGTAAGTCATTAAATAAGTTTGGAGAGTTTGTAGACTTTGTTTATAAATATAACTTTAATTTAGTTAAGACTGGTGAAACAGATATTACTAAATGGAATACATTAAATAGATATATAGCTACTAAGGCTATTCCAGCATTTACAGGTTCTAGAGAAGGTGATATTTATCGTTATGATGAGTTTGCAGGAAGTACAAGTGCTACCGGAGAAGCTATTGGAGGCTGGGTAAGAGGAGGTACTATATATGATCCTTCTACCGGTTGGTCAAGACTTAATATCTATGAAGACTTCGATATGGATTCTAGTATTAATCAGCTTGATATAGCTATTGATGAACTCAAATCTTTATTTAAGAAGGGTATAACTAAATACATTGATGTGAATGATATAGCTATGCATTAGGCTGTAATTAGATTTTTATCAGGTACTGATAATAGAGCTAAAAACACTTACTTCTAGATATTCGGTAAAATCTATGAAAACATAGCATAGACTGATGAAGTTGCTAACTGGCAACCATCTAATAAAGGTGACTATTTAATTAGATTATATGGTGATGACTTGGATACTATTATTGCAACTGATAATAATGGTCTGTAGTCTAAACCTTATAATTTACTTGAACCATCTTATGTTTCTGAGACTGCTTCTCAATGGGGTGATAGTGGATTAAATGTTTTCTTCTATATGTTTGACTTATAGTTTGAGGAGATTATTAAAAATAAACTCTATAAAGTAATTAATCAAGCATTTGGAACAGCATCTGGAGAAAATACTAATTTCTATAAATACTTCTATAGTATTTAGGCAGATAAGTACCCAGCTATTGCATATAATCATACTGCTCAAATCTACTACGAGAATGCTCAAATAATTAAGAATGCAGGAGCTATTGAGCACTATGATAATAATCAAATTGAACCTATTGAATAGAGTCATGGTTCTTGTTTAGAGGGTGAGTAGTAGTTTATGGAAAAGAGAAGAAACTTCTTAGCTTCATATACTAAATAGAGTGAAACTCCTGATTATAAAACTGGCTCTTCTGCAGGTGGTAGTGATAAGAGACCTTTGTAGTTAAGATTAGAGTTTACTCCTTTCTAGGATTTCTATCCTACTTATTTCTATGATGGAACTAAATATTTAATGCCTAATAGCAGTACGGATTATAGACCTGACATAATCAAATATTTAGCTAAAGCAGATTAGGATTATGTAGTTAATTTAAAGGAAACTGGTACAGCTACTAATGAAGGTTTAATTTCCACAGTATTATATAAGAAACTTAATATTACTGGTTTAGTTAACTATAGTATAGCTCCAGAAAAAGAATATACTAGATTAACTAACTTTACTATTGATAATAATAACTTAAAGACTTATAAAGATTTCTTTGGTACAGATTATCCATAGTATAGATTAGATGTATTTAGTATGAAGGGTCCTGTATTGGAAAGTCTGACTCTTAATAACATGACTACTCTTGAAACTCTTAATCTTACAGACTTTAATAAGTTAAAAGAGATTAATTTAAGTGGAACTACATTCAAGAGAGTTATATTACCAAGTAAAGCTGAAACTGTAATTCTTCCTGAGACTATTGAGACATTAGAATTATATAATCCAGTTAAAGAGCTTAGATTAGAAGGAATTAGTAATTTAAAGACAGTAGATTTATCTAATGTTGGACAATTTGATGTGGATTCTTTCTTAGAGTAGTTAGTTGATTGTAATAGTCTTGAATCTGTTTCTTTACGTAACTTAACTATTAACGTAACTGAACAAACTCTTTCTAAATTACTTTCTGTTAAAAACAATATTACTGGAACAATTAATATTGTAGATAGTACAGGTGATTTAGTAGAAATTAGTTATGATACTAAGAAGAGCTTAGTAGAATAGTTTGGAGATATTGATAGTGCAACTAATAATCCAAAAGTTAATTATAAAGCATCAAGTTCTGCTTTCTCCGCTACTTGTGATTCTGAAATAACTATATTTGGATTAGGTGATAAGGGAACTGGTAAATTTAATCTTTAGATTAATAGTAATTAGGTAGAAATAGTTAATGATCCAAATCCTAGATTACATATTAACTATTAGTTAGCTAGTCCTACTTATGAGTAGTACTTAAGAGTAGACTCAAAGACAGGTAATATTACTTTAATTAGAGAAAGTACTACTGTATAGCCAGTAATTAATATCTCAGTATATAGAATTGGAAGTTCTAATCCTACTACACTTACATGTAAGGTTAAAATTTAGTGGACAGCTCCTCAAATTGGAGACTTTGTTTACTATGATGGTTCATATTCTAATAACTATAATACTAATAAGACTTGCATTGGTATGGTATACGCTGTAGACAATACTAATGATACTAGTGGAACAGCTTATGTAATAGGTAAGGAAAATATGACTGAGAATACTTCATTCTATCTTGGATTTAGTCCAGAAGGTGTTAATGGCAGTGATGATTTAACTCTTAAAGAACTATATTATATAGGTGATTGGCTTAAAAATTAGAGATTAATAACAAGTGCTAATAGTTCTGATTCTAATGATTATATAGCTATGTCAGGGGTATCTACTGATAAACCTATAGATGAGATTACTTATACATCATATACCGATTTTACTACAACTGGATTTACTGGCAAAGAAGATACTACTATTTATGTAAATACAGTAAATACTTATGTTCTTAGTAAATTATACTCTAGTTTCTAGAATTAGGTTAGAAATTATATTACCTATGATAGTATTACTTAGACTTATAGTATAAAAAGTATGGATAAGTTAGTAGCTTTATGTAGGGGATTAAAAATCACTAATGTAACTACTGATGAGTTATCTAGTTGTGTAATTTATCCTTATTATTATGCTGCTACTTTATATCAACCTACATTAAAGTCTACTGAAAGCGCTATTTATAATTAGTTTGCTTAGGGTAATTGGTATGTTCCATCTGCTAAATAGTTAGCAAGAATTATGTATTATAGAGGTTATAGCTCTAAGGGTACTAACTTTATTGATAGTACTTCTGTTGCTGAAACTATTTCTAATAAAATAAGTTCTGGTACTTAGCCTAAGAATAAAGCAATATTCTCTAATGCTAAATAGGTTATGGGAAATAACTTCCCTTCTGTATGGACTAATATAGCTAATAATTAGAATACAACTACTACTATAAATACTTCTTCTAATTATAATAGTTATTCATACTAGAGTATGTGTACAGATTATAGTTGTGCTGCACATAGATATGAGTGGATTCCAGGTAGAACCTTCGGTAATAATTCGTATGATGTTAATATGTCTTAGTATAAAGCTGCTTGGAGAGTAACTAAACATTAGGGAGTTCCATTTACACAATTTACTTATAATAAAGACACTTAGAATGATTGATAAGAATTTATCTTTAAATAATATGTTAGAGAGGGAGGACTTATTGGCTCTTCCTCTCTCTAAATGGAAAGAATTATTGATAGAAAAAGATGGTGCTTGTTTTGACTTTTAGTTAAGAGATATTTTACAAGCTAAACTAACATCTTATGATAAATCTATTGATGTAAATTCTTTCTATTATAAAGAAGATAAGAAGTGGTTAAACAAAGATACTAGAATTGGATTATAGAATTTAATTAATTGTGGAGCTTAGACTATAACTGTTTAGTTAGGTTCTGAATTATTAGATATTTCTGCTGATAAATTAAAGGAGTTCTTAAATAAGTTAGAAGTTTATGCTGGAGAATGCTTCTCTGTAACAGCTAAACATAGAGTAGCTATTAACTAGTTAAAATCTACAGAAGAATTACTTAATTATGATTTTACAGCAAATTATCCTAAGAAAGTAAGATTGCAATGAATGATATAAAGATTGGACTGGGAGATAATTCCTCCTGGTCCATTTTTGTTCCACCACAGCCTGAAAAACCTCCTTCTATCCCTATTGAAATTCCTGATCAAGTAGAATTTAAAAAGACAACTATAGATAGTGGATTTAGTTGTGATGATAAATTAACTACAAATTGCCCTAAACCTGAGTTACATACTCATCTTTGTAAGGAAAATTATTTAGGAGAATTTAAAGAAGAATCTGAGAAAGCATTAGCTAGGGATAATTTAGGAGTTTATAGTAAAGATGAAGTAAGTAAAGTTTTAGCAGATGCAGTTGCAAATCTAGACACATCTATTTTTATTACTAAAAAAGAAGTATATAATTTGGTTGAGAATTTAGATTTTGTTAACTCCTCTATTAAAGCAAACATAGATTATGAAATTCCTGAACAATTATTTAGTTTATGACAGAAATTAGAAGATTATTTCAACAAGGTAAGGAATTTGTTCCTATTTCTTTAGCAGAAGCAGTTGTAGTTAACACTAATAATCTTCCTGGATTTAATTCCTTAAAGATAACAACTCTTGATAGAGTCTTATATAGCTTAACAGGAGTAGTTGGTACTAATACTATAAATATTAAAAATCTATAGGATACTAAATAGGATAAATTAACAGCTGGTAATGGTATAGTTATTAAAGACGGAGTAATTAGTACAACTGCTAATATTGGAGATATTTATAAGATTGTTTCTACATTACCACAAGCATCTGCAGAAGTAACTAATACTCTATATTTAGTTCCAGGTACTTCAGATAATACTGAAGATGGAATGAATATATTTATAGAATGGTTATGTGTTAAAGTAGGTGAAACTTATAAATGGGAAAAATTAGGAGAGTCCAAAACTACTATTGATTTATCAGATTACATAACTAGTATCCCAGTAACTAATAGCAGTGGAATTATAATTAGGGTTAACTACGAAATTCCTAGAGATTTATATGATAACTTAATGGATGGAAGTAATGTCACAACAGATTGAACAACTTAAACATGGTACTACACTTATATTTCCAAGAACTTCACAAGAAGCAGTATTAGTTAATTACAAAAATAAAGTATAGACTTTAGGAGACTATATAGAAAGAACAGTAATTACTCCAAATTCAACTCCTTAGAATCTGAAGGTTCAATATAATAAATAGGGAGAAATAATTAATACAGAGCCTGTTGAGAAATTAAATATATTTGTAAATAGAGAACAATATGTTAAATATGATGGCAATACAGAGGCTAATCTAAATTTCGGAGATGATTTCATTAATGAAAATAATAACATTAAATTAACTTGGGGAAATGGCACTACTTAATTTTATATCAAAATATCAAGATGTAGCTAAATACAAGGATTTAACAGCAAGTTCTCCTAGCTTAGAAGGTTCTTAGGAGAATGATTATGTTAAATTAATATTTACAAAAGATGGACATATTATTACCCATGGAACTGACTACATTCCTTGGGGAAATGGTACAATCCCTATTGATAAACTACCTATAACAGACGGTAACAATCCAGATAATAAGCATTTGTGGGATTCTGAAACTATTAATTAGAAAATTAATGATAGTTATGTAATTAATTCAGCAATGCGATTTAAAGGTACTATTGGGTTAAATCCTACCTATAATGGTACTTCAGATACAAAGAAATACTTAGTTAATGATGTAAAATCAGATATACCATCAGCATAGGTAGGTGATACTTATCGAGTTACTTCAAAAGGTAACTATGAAGGATTTGCTTGTGAAGCAGGTGACTTGTTAATGTGTATTACTGCTAGTGATACTAATAAAGCTGCAACATGGACAGTAGCTTAGACTAATATTAATGGTACTGTTGACTTTGTAATTAACGGTAAGGTACATAAAATATATTCTAATGACACCTCTAGTTTAACTATATTTGCTCCAGTAAGTGCAGGTGCTTCAGGAAATATTTTAATTTCAGGAGGTACTGGTAGTGCTCCTACTTGGATAAATCCTGCTGATTTAACTATTGGAACAGCTAATAAAGTAGCTAATACTTTATCTAACGGAGCCGGTATTGTAGCATTCTCTTATGATGGTTCAAGCACTAAAAAAGTTGCTCTTGCTCCTGCAACTGCTACTACTATTGGCGGTGTTATTGTAGATGCAGCAGGAGATAAAGCTACTATTTCTGTTGATGCGAATGGTAAAATATCTTTAACCGCAACTAATGTTAGAAATGCATTAGGATATGATCCAGTAGGAGTAAATAATTGGCGTCCAGTATATGTAGATGGAGAAGAATTTCAAGGAAGTGCTACTGATACAGGAAATCTTAGTATTAAACATGGTTTAGGTATTACCATAACTAAAGATACTGATACTCATGTTATTACCTTTAGTGCTAATACCAATTATACAACTAGTGGTAAGAATTATAAAGTAGAAGCAGATTCTTCTACAGGTGGTTTATATGTAAATGTGCCTTGGGCTAATACTACCTATGGAATAGTAAGTAATACCTCAGACGGTCTGGCACCTAAGGTAATTAATACTAATACTACATTAATTAATAATGCTTTTTATTTATTAGCTTCTTCAAATGGAACTGCAACTCCTAGTTGGTATAAATTACCTGCTAGTGCATTTACTGATACATGGAGAGATATTAAAATACAGGGGACTAGTATTGGTAATAATACTTTAAATTTACTTGAAGGAAGTCATATAACTCTATCTAATTCTAATGGTACTGTTACAATTAATTCTACTTGGAGAGATATTAAGATAGGTAATGTATCTATAGATAATAAGGCTCTAAATATAGATGCTTCAGGAGATATATATGTTGCTAAAACTGAAACAAACGATACAGTCACAATAGATTTTGGAATTTCATGGTATAATTTAGATACAAATGAATATGAACATGTTTAATAAATAATGAAAATAGCATTTAATCCCTCTACGGTGGAGGCTTTAATAGCTCCACCAAATAACAAAGATATTACATTTGACCTCAGAGGGCATAATATATTTGCACGAGGGGTTAAATTTTGTGGTACAGATACTAATACTTGGAGAGATATAAAAATAAATAATGTAAGTATAGGTTCTAATACCTTAGACTTACGAGATGGTGATAATACTACATTAACTAATATTAATGGTATAGTAACTATCAATTCTACTTGGAGACCAGTAGTGGATAACTTAACTAGTGATTCCACTACTAGTTCTCTCTCTGCTAACTAGGGTAGAGTTTTAGTAGAGTTAATTAATAGTAAATCCGATTCAGGACACAATCACGATGATAGATACCTCAGACTAACAGGTGGTTGGATGTCAGGTGATATTAATTTTGGAGGCGATAATAAAATATACTGGGGACGTAATTCTGATTCTGCATCTATTTCATTTAAAAATGATGGAGATGGTGATGCTGATTCTTATATGAGTTTTGTTACCTCTGATAATGGTAATGAATACTTTAGATGGAGTCATAGTTCTGGTTCTACTAATACAGAATGGATGTCGTTAAGAAGTGATGGTCTTAGAGTGGGGGGAACTAAAGTTAGCTTAGAAGGACACACTCACGATGATAGGTATGTAAAAAAGTCTGGAGATACTATGCTCGGCGCTCTTAATTTTGCAAATCATACTTGGAATTTAGTAGGTGATGATTCCTATATGGGAGACTGTGATATAAGTGGGCATTTTGGAATTAAAGCTGCTAATACTACATATCCAGGAATAGCCTTTTTTAATAATTCAGGTACTCATTTAGGAAATTTAACTGCTTATAGTGGCAATATTAAATATGGAGCGTATAGTCTCCAATTTCTTGATAATGGAAATACTAGTGTAAGTGCTGGTACTTGGATGAATCCGTTTAGTGATTACAATAGTAATGCTGTAGCAGATGGACAAGCTATTTGTGTTTGGGGACAATCTTCAAGTTTAAGTAATTTAGCAGCAGATTCTGGAGATATGTCTTTATGGTTAAAAAGAGTTAATGCTAATGTGGCTACATTAAATATGGTGTTAGATGGTGAGTATTATGCTAATGGAAATTAGAGATTAGCTCATGTATCTGAAATTCCTAACTCTTTAAAGAATCCATATGCTTTAACTATTAGTTTAAATGGAACAAGTCAAGGTCCTTATGATGGAAGTGCTGCTAAGAATATAAATATTACACCTAGTTCTATAGGTGCTGCTACTAGTGATCATAATCATATAAATTATTTATCTGCTAATGGTCTTATTTCTGGAAATATTGATAATATATGGACACATGGAACATATGGATTTGGTAATAGATCTAGTTATACTGGTACATTACCCGGAAATAGTAGTTATGGTGGATTTTTAGTATTAAATCCTAATGCAACAACAACAGGAACTTATTATACTACACAAATAGCTTTACTTCCTGGATATTTTGGATATAGAATTTATGATGACGGTAAATGGTATAATTGGAAAGAAGTATCTATGGTTGGACATAATCATGATGGTCGTTATGTTAGATATTATGCTGTTACTACATTAGATTGTAATAATTTAGCTGTAGGTTTAACCGCTGCAGGAGTGTCTGCTACTAATGCAGCTCATACTAACCATAGTGCTTATTTATATATTTCTGATGTAGGAACTCCATTTCAAATACAAATACCTGATTCTAGTGTACCTTATATTTATAAAAGATATTATGGTTCAGGTGGATGGAGTGGATGGTTTAAATTAAATGCAGGATATGCTGACTCAGCAGGAAATGCAGACACGGTTGATGGTGTTCATATGAGGTGGTCACATAATACTAGAGATACTTGGATTCCGGTATTATCTGATGGTAATTTAGATTATATTTTAAAGTCTGAACTAGTAGGTCAATATAATTCAGCTTCTGCAACTAAGCTGCAAACAGCTAGAAAGATATGGGGACAATCTTTTGATGGAACTGGAGATATTAGCGGTTCTTTATCTGGAGTTGGTCATATACAATTTAGTGCTGACCAAGCTTATGACATAGGTTCTAATAGTGCTGCTAGTAGATATATTTATACTTATTGGTTAGGCGCTAAATCTGGATAGAAATTAGAACTAGGAGCAAATAATAGTGGTTATGGATAGGGATTATGTATAGGCACTAATCTAAATGTAGGAATTGGTACAAATAGTCCAGGATATAAACTAACTGTTGCAGGTGATATATATACTACAACAGGCTTTAAGAAAAATGGTTCATCAGATTCTTATGTTCTTTTAGGAGGTGGTGGACATAAACTGGAAAGTGCTTTAAATGTTACTTATAGTAAGTATCTTACAGGAATAACTCTTACTGGAGGAAATGGTAATAAGGAAGGCTATAGATTAATATTCGAAAGAACCATGGGAGGATGGACTATTAATTAGGGAGTATGGGCTATTGCTTTTAGGCATTCCGGTAGAGGAACTTTAAATATTGGATTTGATACCATTAATTCTGACGGCTCTACATATACTTATAATATAAGATTCTTAGGTTCTACTGCAAGTAGAGAATCTACACCATTTAGAGCTTTTTATAATACTTCTACTAAGGTACTTAGAATATATTGGCATTACTATGATTATACTTCTGGAGAGATAGCTGTATTGAGAGGAAATATGGAACCTTATAATGGAACTTGGATGACTTCTTTACCAAACGATGTTGGAACTGAATTAGCTATAACTTGTAATAGGGCTGATTAGGCTACAAATTCTGATACTGTGGATGGTTATCATGCAAGTAGCTTATGGCGATCTGACGGAGCAACTTGGAATCCTGGTGCAAATGTTTCACTTACTGCAAGCGCAAACAATCAAGAATGGTCTTTTGATATAACTCGTAATGGTCATACTGGCTGTTATTGGCACGTTTGGGATAGTGCTCGTAGTACTATGCTTAAAGTTAATGCTGATAATGGAAAAGTTTATGCTCCATATAATTTTGTTGGAAATCTTGAAGGTAATGCTTCTACTGCTACTAATACTCAAAATATAAGAATTGATCAATATGCTAGTACTGGTGAGCATCCTATAATTTGGGCAGATTCTGCTTCTTCTAATGCAAATAGTAATACTATTTCCAGATTATATAAAACTTGGAAATATTTATATTGGACTCCTAATAAAAAAACTCTTACACTTGCTGGAAATGGTACTAAATGTGCTATAGGATCTGCTTTTGATACTAACGATAGACCTGGTTTACATATTACTGGAAATTATCCAGAACTTATAATGATGTCTTAGAATGTATCAAATGCAAATCACGGATCTACGATTGTTTTAGGAGCATATACTTCAAATTCAGCTTCTGAAACTAATTATAGAGCTTTTGCAATAGGAATGAATGGTCCTACTACAAATGAAGCTTTTTTAGATTTTGGATATGGTGTGAACTAGGCTAATCCTCATGCTAATGGTATTGCTAATTATGGAGGCGGCTCTTATAATAATCCTTATATAATGAGACTTACTGCTTCTAAAAGAGTATTTATACAAGGAGTAGGAGACGATTAGAAGCCCGCTTTATAGGTAAATTCTTTAAGAAATGGTACTTGGGTTTATACTGCTTCTTTTTTAGCTCCAAATCTTACAAGTAATAATAATAATGCTATTTTTATTGGAAAAGCTCATAGTACTTGTAATTCCTTTGGATTAACTCATATGCATATTAAAGATGGGTCTGCTAGTAATTATGCGGCATTAGAAGTTTGGGGAGTAGGTAATGTATAGAGATGGTATTATGATAGACATTCAGCATTCTTACATAGAGCAGACTTTTCTAGTTTAGGATCTGATGCAAGTTATATGAATTCTGCTTTATAGATTAGAGAACATGGCTACAATGGAACACAAGCCGATACTTGGGCAAATGCACCAAGAATGTCTTGGCATTGGAGTGGACGAGTACAGACTCAAATTGGATTAGCTTCTAATAATGAGTTATACTTATCTAAAAATGATTTTGGTAATGCCTATAAATTAGTATATGAAACTGGAACTTGGGGTATAAATATTTCAGGTAATGCAGCTAGTGCTACAAATGCTGATAAGGTTAACAATTATCATATTGCAGATGAATCAAGACAAGTTTATAAGAATTATTATACTGTAGCTAATCCTGCTGGTGCTTGGATTCTTATAAAACTACCAGCTTGGAATGCTAATAATGAAATTGTAGCTATTGATGGTTATGGTGATAATAGACAAGCACATTGTGTGGTTCATTGTGGTTCAAGGTATCAAGGCTTATGGGGATATCAGAGTGAGTATAATGGTATAGTAGTAACTAAAATTAGATGGAAAGAGGTTGACTCAGGTAAATTTGCTATTGTAGCATTAATTGATGGAGGGATTACTAATCTTAGTATAAAGTCAACTAATTCTTTAGAGATATCTAAAACTACTGAAGATAATGCAGCATTTGCAATTAGTTCTAGTTTCTTTAGTAGTAGTGGTATTTTTCATGGTAATGTTGATTGGGATAAGATAATAGGAAAACCTTCTTCTTTTCCTGCTAATGGAGGAAACGCTGATACAGTTGATGGTGAACATGCAAGTAATTTTGTTAGAGCTGGAGTCTATGGATAGAGTAATTTAAATTCATTAGATACTTATTCGTTTATTCGGTCTGTAGATTCTGCTATTTCAAATACCTCTCCAAATGGTAATACAGGATGGTATAACGTTATTTAGGCAGTACATAGAAATGGAGCGGATGATGGTCCTAATTATATAGGTCAAATAGCATTAGGTATGACTACTAATATTAATGGAATGTTTTATAGAACAAAATATAATGGTTCATGGTATGCTTGGAATGAGGTGGTAACAACAAATACCGGTTTATTAAGATATTCTAGAAATAACGTTAATATTAGTTCTCCTAATTGTAGCCCAATACCTCCATCATTATTAGAATGGACTATAGGATACCCAAGATTATATGATCCTGAATTTAATGAGAGTTATAATAATGTATATGTTTATAATAATGCGGGTAATGGAGTAGTAACTGTGACAAGAGTACATGATACTAACGTAGGTAATTCTAGTAGTTATATAATAAAAGTAGTATCAGCTGCAGGAGCAATCCCTAATTATGGAGGTTGGCATGTAGCTACCTAGACAGAGTTAGGTAAAGTTTATACTTGTCTATTCAGGGCTAGCATACCTTCAGGAGTAGAAATTGAATGGAATAGCAACTCTATAGGTACTGGAGGTTAGATGTCTTGGCTTACTAATAATATGGGTACTGGTAAATGGACTTGGTATGCTGTTTAGGTATATTGTGGTTCAGGAGGTTCTACAACATTCTATTTCTCTGCTAAATCCCCATGTACTTGGTATCTTTCTTATGTCAATGTTATTGAAAATAATAGAGCTAGTTATGCAGGTCTCAGGTCAGTATATTCTGATTATCTAAAAGCAAATGCTAGTATAGTTTTCGGAAGAAACGAATTATAGTATTTCAATCAGTATACTAGTGTAACTGCTGGAGCCACAAACAATGCAAATCCTAAAACAGATTGGTATCATATATTAAGAATGAATCATGCTAATAGTAGTGGATATTTTGTAGACTTAGCAATTCCTTTCCATGATAATAGAATATAGTTTAGAAGAATTACTAATAGTTCAGATAATGGTTGGCGTAGAGTAATAACAGAAGAACCTAATCATAATGTATTATTATGTGATAGTAGTGGTGGTGGAAGTGTGGGAATAGGAACTACCTCTCCTTCTTATAAACTTGATGTTAATGGTTAGGTGAGGGCAAGTGGATTTATACATAGTGATCATAGTATAAATGATGCAGTATTATTAGCTGGAGGTGGATATGAACGTATATTTAAATTAGGTACTACAAGATATTATAATGATACTTCTTATGAGTTATCTTTTCATAAATTAAGTGGTCTTTGTAATAATTTAGTATGGGTAGATGGGTGTATTTGGAACTCTACTTCAACAAGTTTCTAGTTATCATCAGATTTTTATCCTTATTTTTATGCTAATTCACCTTCAATGCTTACTATATATCGTATGGATGGAAATAATATGATTACAGTAAACGGAAATGGAATAGTAGTAATCAGTTGTTCTAGTTATCCTCGTAGAGTAGGATTTTTCTATACAGGTAGGGCTTAACACTATTTAACTTTTACTCTAACCTAAATAATATACAATTATATATGTTTAATAAAAAATAAATGATTTATGACTTTAAATGATGTTTTGACAAAGCAGAACCTTATTACAAAGGTTCTTTTAGCTAATGATGGTAAAGAACTTTCTAAAGAATTGAAAGTTAAGATTATGCGAGTTAGACTTGCTTATAATAAGATTAAGAAACAGTTTGATGAAGATACACAAGAATTTAGTAAGCAAATTGTTTCAGATGAACTGAGAGATTTAGCTAATAAGACAGAGCGTACTCCTGAAGAGGAAGCTAAGTTTAATGAGCTGAATAATAAAGCTAATGCAGAATATCAGGAATACCTTGTACAAAAAGGTACTGAGGATATTAAGGATGTACCTGAAGACACATTTACAGAAGATGAGTATGGTGATATTCTTGATGTAAATTCTGATGGCGAGTATGAGATTAATGGTCAGAAAGTAAAAGCTGCTGACCTTATGGAGGCTTTTTATGAATTATTTGTTAAGTAATGGAAATAACAAAACAGAACCAAACATTTAATATTAATGACACAACTTCTGAAGGTTGGACTATTACTGGTTCGGCAACTCAGGATGTTGACGGTTATACAACAATTAGTTTTAATATCAATAAAGATGGAGAGTTGAACAATCAAGTAGGTTACTATAATTATAGTATTCCTAAAAATGGAATGGCTAATGTTAATATTACATCTAATCCAGAAAGTTTAGATGCTTTTATTGACTATGCTCAGACCGCAACTCAAAAAATTAAAGATTATCTCGCTAACCAAACAATTTCTGAGTAATATGGGAAGAAAGAAATGTAATTCACCAAGAGCAGGACTTGCAAAAGGTGGCAAGTGCGGCGGAGGAAAGAAGACTAAGTAAATATCTGTATAAGGTATTACTTATACTTCTTAAGTATACTCCTATAACAATAGCCATTATAGATATATTACATACAATTTTATCTTATTTAGATATTCCTGCTGAATTACTAAGTTTTTTCGGAGGAATATCTATTTTAAGTCTAATCTTTTTATATTCTGCATCTTATGTATTTCAATGTTGCGAATTACATAGGATTCCCTTACATTATGTTGTATGTAGTAATTTAATAAGGTTATATGATACTTATGTAGGTATTCCTTGTTCAGATAAACAGTTACTTTGTTTATACCTAATTATTACAGGAATATTTATTATAATATATACTAAGTATGCTATAGCTAATAAAGAAACTATTAAAACAAATAATAGATGATATTGATGCAGGTAATTCTAATATATCATATGAAGAGTAGTGTAAAATTCTCCACTTTATCTAGAATATGACAGATAAAGATTAGAGAATGAGTAAAATACAAGCATGTGATTATTTAGGTATTAGTCGTGCTACTTTTGACAATTATGTTAAGAATGGATGGATTCCAAAAGGATATAAATAGGATGGGTTTAAAGAATTGTCTTGGATGAAATCTGATCTTGACTTTTATTTAGATACTTATTCTAATAATAAGTAACGTTCTGATATTTGAGGAGACGTAGTTAGTAGTTATTATCAATTGATAATGCTATTAACTATGTTTCCTCTTTTTATTTTTAGTAATGTTCAAAATTTAAGAATTTAAAGTATATAGTTGTTTAGTTCTAGAACATAAACAGATAATTATTAAATACTTTAAATTTTTAAGCAATGAGTGAAACAAAAACTTTTGTTGTTCCTGATAACTTAACAGGAAACAACGATAATCTTGCTACTATGGCAATGATGAATGGAGGTTTTGGAGGAGGTATGTGGAATAATCCTTTTTTGTATCTCGTATGGGTGTACATTATGCGCTGGATGAATAATGGTTATGGAGACCAATGCGGGGATCCTGCAGTACAAAGACAGCTTCAAACTCTCTAGGATTAGATGCAAGATAATCACAATTCAGATTTAGTTATGTAGGCTATTAAAGGAAATAGTTAGGCACTACAAGATTTATCTACTAGATTAAGTTGTGATGCTAATGCTATTTAGAGTGCAATTCAGAGTGTACAATCTAGTATAGCTAATGTAGGTAGTTAGGTAGGATTTTCTTCTGAAAGAATAATTAATGCAGTAAATAGTGGAGATTGCGGTATTATCCAAGCTCTTAATAACTGTTGCTGCTCTACTTAGAAAGAAATTCTTAAAATGGGTTACGAGAATCAAATTAACAACTAGAATCAGACTTATTAGTTAACTAGTTAGTTAAATAGTGTAAATAATGTAATTCAGAATGGATTTCGAGATACTAATTATGCTACTTAGCAATAGACTTGCGATTTATAGAATACAATTAAAGACACAACTACTATTAATACTAACGCAATTTTAGCTAAGTTAGATGCTATTAATACTACAGCTTTATAGGATAAGATTGAAGCTTTACGCGAAAAGAATAATGAGTAGGCTGTAGCTATTAATAATTCTCAACAAAGCGCATTATTTGCTCAAATGTTAAATGCTGCAACAACTCCTATTAATGCTGCTGTAAATAATTTAACTCAAGAAATAGCTAGTATTTAGTGTAAACTTCCAAATACAGTAACTTTGCCATATTCTTGTGCTACTGCAGTTCCTACTTCTTTAGCATATAATTTATATGGAGCTAATACGGGTCTTTGGGCATAAGAAAGGAGGTATCTATGATATTACTTAATCCTTATGTTTACGCAAATAGAAATGGTATTCCTAGATTAGAAGCTAGTTCAGTCAATGTTGGAACTACTAATGTAACATTTACCTTTATTCCACATAATTTCTTAAATAAAGCTTATTCAGGATTAATTTTATTTAAATTACCTGAATTTACAGCCCCTACTCCGGCAGTTCCTATTGTATTTAATACAAATGGAAGGAATTAGGATTTAACTACATTAGGTGGAGAAGCTGTTACTTCTGCAACTTTAAATAAGGCTGGTATATATTTAGCTTACTACGAAAATAATACATTACAATTATTATATTAATATATGGCATTTTCTAATTTACGTAACGGTAATCAACTATTTATATTACATAAAGATAATGTGCCATCATTGGAATTAGGTAAGGTGTCTAACATAACACCTCCTATTCCTAAGTATGGTAATACTGGGATGTATAATCCAGAGATGATTTTAGATATTACTGCTGACGTAAATGGAACTATGACTAATTTCTAGAAATTGCCAGCAAATAGTGAGATAGCAGATTTTGGTAATAATATAGTTATATCTTGTAATAAAGAAGCTATGAGTAGTGAAATTAATTCTATGAAATAGCGAAGTACAGATATAGTTAATAGTATTTAGTTACATAAAGACATTATTAAAGGATGTGATGAAATACTTATGCAATTAAATCCTGAAATCTAGGAAAGACAAAGATAGGAAGCAGAGAATAAAGCTTTAAGAGAGGAAGTTAATTCTCTAAAAGAAATGTTTAAAGAATTTATGAAATCATGGCAACAATAATCGAAGTACAAGATACAAAGTTAGATAATCTTTCTGAGTATGTGGAGAAAATGATCAATTATGGTGGAAAAGTAATGCGCTGTATTGAAGAAATGTAGTCTAAGGATTACAATGAGAAATATGGAAGACGTAGATACCCTAGAGAAGAGTATAGTGACCCTGACTATAGTAGATATTTCTAATTATGAGACAAGCTTTAGATACTTATGATGATATGCCTAAATATATGAAGTAGTATTTACGTAATTATGGTTGGCATTTCAATAAAGCTTTATGTAATTATGCAGTATCTCTGATGAAAAAAGGAGGTCAAAAACTTGAACCAGTATCTAAAGAATATGTAGACAAGACTTTAGAACAATACAATATCCAATTAGAAAAGAATGTAGGTTGTGACTATGTATTCGTAGCTAATATGTGTAAAGCAGATTACTATGGTAGTAGTATAACTGATGAAAAACACTTTGCCCTTTATATCAAAGATACAATAGATGATGAAGATGCAGGTGATGGTACTACTATGAGAAGATGGTATGCAACTATGGTAGCTAATGGGACAATGGTAGATTGGGAAGAGTTCATATGATACATTACAAAGCTTGTTTAGAAAAATATAATTGGTCAGTTGATATTTATGTAATATAGTATAAACACGATTTAAAATATCTAGACTGTATAGCTAATAAATATAATTTACCTAACAAAATTTATGATAAATTAACAAATAGACTAACTAATTATATTAATTCTGGATTTATTTATAATTGTTACAAAACTAATCATAGTATTATATTTGTTGGAGAATCAGATTCTATTTATGAAGCTGCAAATACACTAGCACATGAAAAGAATCACTTAGAAATATATCTTTGTAAGTTATTAAATATAAATCCGGAATCAGAAGATGCTGCTATTCTAAGTGGTGATATTACAGAATAGTTAATAAATCCATATATAGTATAGCTAATTAAATAATTAAAAAGTAGTAATAGAGGAATTTCTTAATTTTGAGGAGTTCCTCTATTTTTGTTTTGTGGCAATATTTCTATTAAATATATATAGACCATAAAGTAATAAATATATAAATACTATGGGAAAATATTTTAGTATTGCAGAATTAACTAAGAGTGAAACTGCAAATAAAAGAAAAATTAACAATAAACCTACTAAAGAAGTAGAAAATTGTCTTAATTAGTTAATAGATAATATTTTAGATCCACTGAGAGAAGCTTATGGATAGCCAATTATTGTGTCAAGTGGGTATAGATGCCCTGAATTAAATAAGGCAGTTGGAGGTGCTAGAACTAGCTAGCATACACTTGGTTAGGCTGCAGATATTCATACTAAATCTAATTCTAAAGAAAGTAATAAACAATTATTTGAACTTATTAAATAGTTAAAGCTTCCTTTTGATTAGTTAATTAATGAGTATAATTATTCTTGGGTACATGTTAGTTATTCTAATAGAAATAGAAGACAAATTCTTAATATTAAATAATGGCACAACTTTTTGGTAAAAATTATTAGGAAGCAGGTTCCGCTTCCTCCCCACTATTACTAAGAAGTAATGGAGAAATTAAATTATAGTGGGGAAATAAATTTATAGATTTAGTTAAAAACGGAAAAATAAATTCAGAAGCTAAAGATTGTATATTTACTGTAGATACTTCTGACGAAATTAAAGCAAATGGAATATATTTAGTTACAGAAGATAGTTCTATTTGGATAAATGTAGAAGGTACTAAGACTAAATTAAGTGATAATGGTACTACTTATGTATCATTTTTAACCGAATAGGAAACAACTCCTGAATAGAAATAGCAAGCTTTAACTAATTTAGGCTTAATATATGAAAATATAGATGCCTTAAATAAAGCGAATCTCATAACTGGTTTAGCTTATGTAGTTGAATCCAATAAATTATATTTAATTCAAAACAAAGTAGTTTCAGAGTATTAGGTAGCATCAGCTTTACCTGCTTCAGGTAAATTTGAAGATTTAACTATTAGTAATTTAACTATTAAAAATGACACTATAAGTTCTAATTAGCTAAGTTTTACTATAGGAAAAATATAGTATTTATAGTTAAAAAATAGTTAGATTATATGTAGTATGCCTTTATTATCTGATACTATCCAATCCTCTAATTATATATACAATTCATCCGGCTTTTCTTTATCCTATAAGCAAGGTAAATCTAGTTTAGATATAGATAGTATTAATTGGAGAAATATAGAATCAGAGTTACCTAAAAATCAAAAAGAGTATATAGAATACACTATTATAGGTGAATACAATATTGTTACAAGTACCTAGCAAGTAAGTTCTGACAATTCAACTTACAATTATCGATTCAATTTAAAATATCCAAATACTTTAAGTGTAAATGACTTTATTGAGGCTGAAATAAATACAACATATAATGTTTATTTAATTAAAGAAGAGATTAAGGAAGTTGAAACCGAAACAGACATTATAAATCAAAATTGGTTCTACTTAAATAAGAATTTACCAGCAGGTTTTATTTTAAAAGTAGTATTAGATGACGATAGTATTGTATATTATGGTTCAGAAGCTGTTGGTGAAGTATTAAAATTAGAAAATTCTAATAATATTGAAAGTAAACATGTAGTTTCTGCCCAATTAGTAGTTAAAAAAGAAGAAGCAGGTGTAGTAACATATATACCTAGTACTAAATATTTTGTAGATGTAACTACTAGTTAGAAACATTCTAATAAACCTTTAGAATGTGAAATTGTTGAAGTTAATGATAAGTATATAATTGTATCTCCACTTGATTAGGAAGCAGGTGGTGATATTATAGCTAGTGGTCAATTTAAAATATATTAGGCAAGAGTTCCTCAATTTATTTAGGGTGAGGGATTCTTAGCATTACGTAAATGGGATTCTATAAATAATAAATATGTCTATCATACTATTATGGGTACTTATAAGGAATCCAATTTTGGAATATCTGATGATACTAATGATAAATTTGGATTTTATAGTGATGATATTAAAGTTACGGGAATTTCATTAAGTGGAGCTAAATTTTCTGGACAATTACCTAGTTTTGCTGAAACTAAACCTAATACAATAGAAAATAATTAGTTTCCAACTATGGAAATAGTTAACGAAAAAATAAAGAAAGCTGTTGATGATGCAGGTGATACTAATTTGGCTCTAATTAATAAGAGCGCTTTACCTAAAGGTTCTATAATAATGTTTAATAATGCTGATAAAATACCAGATAAATGGTAGATTTGTGATGGAACTAATGGAACCCCTAATTTAATTGATAAATTTATTAAAGCAGGGATGGCTCTTAAAGAAGAATCTATAGAATTAACTAAATATACTAATTCTACAACAGAAACAACTCCTCCAGAGGAAACAACTCCTCCAGAGGAAACTGCTTCTGAAGAGGGTACTACTGAACCAGGAGAAATAACTCCAGAACAACCTAAAGAAGATAATAAATATAAGCTTGATGCTTATTCTTTAATATTTATAATGAAAATGAAATAATGAATATGGAAAGTAATTTTGATGACACAATGTTTGAAGTAGATGAGTTTGATGAAACTCCTACTCAAGAAAAACAAGAACCAGATCCAAAACCTGAAAAAGAAGGTAATTAGGAGACTACTCCTCCAAGTGAAGGAGATTAGGAAGATGATTTAACTACTGAAGTATTAAAACTTAGAGGTATTAATAATCCTGACAAGATTAAATTTGAAGACGAGAGTGGCGCTATTACAGAACGCTCTTGGGATTCTTTAACTAAAGAGGAGTAGATAAATATCTTAGCAGATTAGAGAGAGCATTAGGAAACTAATAATGACTTGGCAGAAGATGAAATTGATCTCATTAATGCTATTAGAAATAGTGGAATGAGTGTTCAGGATTATATGCAAACTATTACTCCACAGATTAATTAGCCATAGGATACAAATTAGTTTGATGCTATGTCAGATGAGGATTTATATGCTTTCGACATATTAAATAAAGTTGGTAATGATAATATTACAGATGAAGAACTTGATGCTGCTCTAGAAGCTGCTAAAGCTAATGAAACTTTATTTAAGAAAACAGTAGACGGATTAAGACAACAATATAATAGATTACAAGAAGAACAAAAACAAAACATTGCAAATCAACAATAGGCTGCTGCTCAGCAGAGATATTAGGCATTTGCTAATGTAGTTAACAATTAGATTGATAACTTTAATAGTTTTGCAGGACAACCTATTCAATTATCTAATCAGGATAAGGACAATTTGTCTGAATTTATGTTAGCTTTAGATGAGGATGGCTCTAGTGCTTTAGGTAAAGCATTGCAAGATCCACGTCTTTTAACTAAAGCTGCATTTTGGTTACTTAATGAATAGGAATTAATTGCAGAATTATAGAAGTAGCAACAAGATGCATATACTCGTGGTTATAATGCAGGTAAAGGGGATATTCTTAACAAATCTAAGTTCGTATTTAAACCTACAAAGCAAACTACGAGTAAAAAGGATGAATCTATTTGGGATTCAGACGATTGGGATTAATTCTTAAATTTAATTTTATTTATGTTAGTAGCAAATTTTGTAACAAACCATGCAACCATGGGAGATACAAGAACTTATGAGGATTTTAGTAAGTTTTTAGGCGAAAGACCTCACCGACTTGGAGTAGTGTCAAGACTCTATCCAGAATTGACAGCTACATTCTTGACAGAGGCACTGCGAAATGTTTATTATGGTGATTCTAAACCAAATAAGTATCAAAGTATTGATTCTACTTACTTTGAGTGGGAGGTTGAAACTAATTATATTAAACGTGTTCCATTTGCAGCTGAACCAGTTGGTGATGGAGCAAACGGCTCTGAAATTGAAATGATTTTCCCAGAAAATTATTATCGTTTGCATGAAATCTTTAAGATTGAAAGTACTGGTCAATAGTGTTTTGTTGTTTCTGATAGTGTTAGAAAGGCAGATAATATGTGGTCAGTAATGGTTCGCCTGCTTGATGATGATTATTCTTCTGTACTTGATACTGATGGTACTCATATTGGTGATTATACCTATTTTATTGGTAACGCTAAACCAGAATTGCATGAGACTGGTTGGGTTAAGTATCAGAGTAATGTAGAAAAGATGCGTAATTATATGAGTACTATTCGTGTATAGGATACATATAGTGCTAAGTATGCATTGATGGAAGATACATTTATCAAGATTGGTAAGGGAGAGAATCAAGGATGCCTTACTGAAAAGATCTATAAGCTGGATCCTATGAAGAAGAATCTTATTGAGAACTTCTTGTATGCAAGAGAGAATATGATTTTGCTTGCTAAAGGTACTGTAGGTGTTGATGGTAAGACTACATTAGCTGATAAAGCTACAGGAAGACCTATCTTCATTGGTGATGGTGCTATCCCTCAAATTGAGAGATTTGCAAGTAAGTATTCTGCAAACAGAATTACAATAGGTACATTCCATACAATAATTTCTGATATGGTATCAAAAGCAGATAAGCCAACAGGTAATCATTTCTGCTTTATGGTAAATGAAAAAGCTTGGGCTATTGTACAGAGAGTACTTGGTGATTATCTTTCTACTAGAAAGACAGATGGAGCTTATCTCTGGTCTAAGCAAGGCGAAGGAAAGTATATTAAAGTAGGTGCTACATTCGATGCATATGAGTGGGGAGGCAATACTATCAGTTTTAAGGTTGATAGAACATTGTCTAGAGAATACCAAGACCCATATTTCTTGTGTATTGATTTGACAACAGGTAAGACATCTACACAACCTCCTATTCAAATGTTCTCATTGAAGGGTAAAGACTACATTTTCAATGAAGTTCTTGGAGTAGGTGGTCGCTCAGGAGGCGAAAGTGGTGTTGTAAGTTCACCTGTAGCTGGTGGTCTTATGACAATTTGGGGATATGCAGGTATTGCTGTATTTAACCCTTATAAATCATTTATCCTTAAAGCTAAGGAATATTGATTTAATTAATAGATTTAAAAAGATTATCTAATAATATTAAGATATGGTAGGAGACGAGGTGCTCTCCTACCTATTCATAGAAATTTATAATGAATTATGGCAAAGAAAGTTAATGACGTAAAGGACGGCGACTTAAAAAGTAATATTGTTGTTCTTAGAAGTGTTTATGGTAAAGTTGGATAGAAATATTTTATTCAACCACAAAGAGATCCTAAAACTGGACGTTTTCCAGAGTGTGTAAAGTAGGTAAATTCATATGGAGATATTATTCTCACAGAAGATGAAAGAAATAGAGAAGCGCAGGGTTTAGTACACTTTATTCCAGTAACTGAAGTGTTTACTATTACTGATGGTAAGTCTTTTAACTTGGATGATATTTATCAAGCTGCTGAATGGGAAGCAATTAAAAATTGTGACCTTATTGCTGTAGATAGATATGCTAAAAATGATAAGGGTGACTATTTAATTGATGGTACTGTAGATAAACACTCTACAAGACCTCGTTATGGTGCTGCTGAGTTATATGTTGATAGACCTGGTCTTGATGCATCTCGTAGAGTTACTAGAAAGAAACTTATTCACCAAGCTATTAACTTTATTCTTGATGATGAAAGAGGCTATGACGGTAGACTGCTTGTAGCTAGAGTATTGGGTAGAAATATGAGAAATCAGCCTAATGCAGATGTTGAGGATTATTTAATTTCTATTGCAGAAAAGACTCCAGAGAAGATTATTAATTGTTACACTGGAGGAGATATGCAATTCCGTATGTTATTTATTGAAGCTCGTGAACATGGAGTAATTAGAAAGAAACAAGGTCTCTATGTTTTTGGTGACGATGGAAAATGTATCTTAGGAGCAACAGATGATGCTGCTATTGAATGGATGAAAAATCCTAAAAATAGTAAAGTTATGGCTATGATTCGTAAAGATACTTATCCTGAAATGTTCGTAGATGAAGAACTCTCAGATAAGAAATAATAAACAAAATTAATCGTTTTAAATGACAGCTAGATAGATATTTGAAGCAACTTTAATAGAATTGAGTAAGATTCAAGCTCCAGCTCTTAAACTGTATGAATTTAATTATCTTTTTAATAAGGCAATTAATTAGTATATTAATAAAGTATACAATGTATATGATATTAATTAGCAGACTACTGATGATTTAAGAGTATTAAAATCTACGGCTTATTTAAAACCTCATAAGTATAGAGCAGATAATGCTCCTTACAATAATTTTAAGAGCGGAGGTACTAAAACCGCATATACTGGTGATAGTCCTGACGATAATACTACATATGCTACGGCTAGTTCTTATTTAAGTTCAGCTCATTCTTAGATTCAATCTTTGAATGGTGCTACTTATGAGGTATTTATGCCTATTGATTATTTACATATGCTTAACTGTGTATGTATCTATTATGTTGCAAAACAAAAAGACTGTTGGGATGCAGGTTCATATATTTAGATTCCTGCAACTCGACTTACAGCGGATTCTTGGAGTTAGATTGTAACTGATATTTACAATAGACCTTCTCCAATGCGTCCATATTATTATATACATAATCAAGCTTCTAGTATTACTATTCCAACAGATCCAGTTACTTCTGGAGAAGTAGGAGAATCTAATCCTGCAGGATATACCGGTACTGATATGCCTATAGGTGGTTATAAAGTAACTAGTGATAATGGAGCAGTTGCTACTAACACATCAGATGAGTCTGGTGCAGGTTCTAACTTTTAGAGAACCTTTAAACTTAAAAATGGGGAGGTTTCTAAAGATATTTCTTTAGTAGAAAAGCCTACAGCAGTAAGAGTTGCAAACCCAAGCAATGTTCGTTGCGAAATCCGCTATGGTAAAGACGATTCACTTTTCTAGTTAGTAGAAGTACAAATTGATTATGTAAAGAGTCCTCAATTTATTCGTTTAACACAAGAATAGATTGATTTAACTGAAGATACTTCTCAAATTATGGAGTTTCCAGATTATGTAAACCAAGAGATTATAAATGAGTTGGTACACTTAGTTATGGAGCATTCAAATGATCCAAGACTAGCAAATAATATTTAGATGACTAATACTATTGCTCGACCAACTGGACAGTAGTAGGCTGCACCTCAATAGTAGGCAGCTCAACAGTAGTAATTTTAATTAAATTATAACTAATTATGGCAGGTTTAAATTTTTAGACACAAACTATTATTAATAGTAATCTGGATCCAGATTCAGGTAAAGGAGTAGTTCTCTTTGAAGGTAAGAAAGAGAAAGTTGATGGAGTTGAGAAAGATGTTCTCAAGATTAAGAGAGATTTTCTCTTTGTAAAAGATAATGTTGATTGTATTCGTAGACGTAAAGGTTATGCAGCAGAGTTATGTGAAGCAACAATTGACTTTACTAAGTTAACTTCTGTTGTACCTACAGACCATGCAGTTAATTATTTGAGACTTGATATTTATTTAGGAGTAGAGGGTGCTGAACCTTATATCTATTCAACTCCTTGGTATCATAAAGGCAAACCTTTCTGGGTAGAATTTCTTGCTAAGAAAGGTGACAGTGCTAAAGCTCTTGCAGACAGACTTGAGAAGACAATTAAGTCTAATCATATGTTCCAAGTAGATAAAGACCTTATCAAAGTAACTAATGATGGTGCAGGTAAGATTACTCTTACTGGTGCTACAGAGTATCAGAGATTTAGAAAGGTAACTCTTAATATCTTTGAGGAAACAGCTGACTATGATGATGAAGTAGCAACAATGAATCCTAATGAAGTATAGGCTGCTGACCCTATCGCATTAGTTAAGTTTGGTAAGAATGCATTTGGTACTTATTCTCAGATTATTAAGGATTTGAGACTTCCTACTGCTGCAAATTATCAATGGTCTGCTATTCGTCAAGTAGAAACTCCTATTGTAGGTGCTATATACAATCAGTATATCATTGAATATCATGCTCCTGCTAATAGTCACCCATTGAGCGTTGTCGGTGGACGTCTTAACTCTTATACAACTCATGTATTCTGGGTTAAGAATGATGCTGACTTAGTTAGCGCTTGGGAAACTGCTCTGAAGAAAGTAGGTCCTATTGTAGATTCCGATACTAATACTGAAGTTTCTAGCGCAGAGGCTCATACGGAATCAGAATTAACTAAGGGAGTAAATACTGTTAAGAAGTAATGGAACAAGTGTTGCTTGAATGGATTTTACCAATAATAGGTAGTGGCGGTCTTGGCGCCGCCATTACTTATATTTTTACTTTTAATAGTAAAAAGAAACAAGCAGATGCTGAAGCCGAACAAAGTTTAGTAGAAGTAGAACATAAGAAAGAAGATTTAAAATAGGATTAGTATGATTTCCTGTAGAAGACTTGTGACAAGTATATCAAAGACTACCATGAATTAGAGAGTGATTTTAGAAAACAGCTACAAGAATTAAGAAGAGAAATTGATAAAGTTTCTTTTGAAAAATCTAAAGCTATTGCAGATAAATGTGCAGAAATTGCAGAACTAAAATCGAAAGTTACCTATTTAAAGGGTATACGTTGTTATAATTTTACATGTTAGCATAGAATTAAATAGAATCCTGAAGAAAATAAATCTAAATAATAAGTATAAATGTACATAGAGAAATTAGCTAGTTAGATACGAAATGATGTAGTATCAGGTTTAAGAGGTTATCACTAGAATTTATCTATGAATATAGACTAGCTCTAGGATGAAATAGTAGCTTGTCGATTATCAATAATAAATGAATTATATTCTAAAGGAATTGCTCCTATAGACGATTTATTAATGGCTATTAATTGTGTAGATGTTGATTGTGAATCTTTAGAGAGATGCTCTTGTGGTAAAAGGAGTGATGGCGACACCATTACGGCACATTTTCAAATACCACAACTTGTCACAACATACGGAACTTAGGCTATTAAATATTTAGGAGCTACTGATAGATAGAATAAATTTACTATTGTCACATCATTGTCTGAATTACAAACTATAAAATATAGAAGAAGAGGATTAACTAAACCTTATGTATGGATTGACCTTGCTCCTAATGCAGAGGGAATGTTAGATTGTTTTTTATTTAATGCTCCTTTTGTAAGACAAGTATCTATAGTTGCAGTATTTAAAGATCCAAGACAATTAAATAAATATAAGTGTTGTAATTTAGATGATTTAAATGGTCCTGATGTAAATAACAGTTTTATTGATTAGTTAATTAAAGATAAATTAACTAAAGAGAAACTTTATTATTATAGACAAGCAGCTGCTCCTAAATTACCTAATGACTAGCAATATACTTCTGGTAACTAATTAAATACAATATGAATTTTAACTATGCAATAAGTCAGGCTAAAACAGAATATGATGTAACAGGCGATTTAGAAGATTTACAAGAAATTGGTTTAATTGCTTATGATAAAATAGGAAATAAAAATACTATACTTAAATAGGTATAGTTAAAAGTAGATTGCTCTAATGGGTCTATTTAGTTACCATGTGATGTTTCTATAATAGAAGCAGTTACTTATTGTGGTGAAGATTATAATTATACTAGTAATGTAAAGTAGGATGGAGATCCTTACTCTGCAAATGTAGAGAATTATATAGAATCCAGAAAAGCATTTACCAATCCTTATTATATAAGTGGTAAGTTTGTTAAATATAAAAGAGTTGGTAATACATTATATGTAAATAAAGGTTTAGATACAGTAAATTTACTATATCATGCCAATATTTTAGATAAAGATGGATTACCTGATATAAATGATAAAGAAGCAAGTGCTATAGCAGTTTATATAGCTTTTACTATTAAATAGAAAGAAGCATTTAAAACTCATAATCAAGTAATTATGTAGGAAGCTCAATACTTACGTAAAAGATGGTTAGGTTTATTGGATGCTGCTAGAGTACCTGATTATATTTCACAAAATGAAATGAATGATATACTAGATGCCAAATATTCTTGGAATAGAAAGGTATATAATAAATCATATAAACCAATGCAATGAATAGGGAGGCAATTTTGCTTCCCTATTTTTGTTTCCAATAACTAAATAAATATAAATGGGTAACTTCGCAATGGGGCATTCTTTTACATGCCATGACATATTTATGAATTTTCCAGTTAGAAAGCTTAAAATGACTCCTGAATAGTGTAAAGAAGTCTATTCTGATGGGAGTAAAAGAGATTTAGCAGCTTCTATTTGGATGAGTAGTGTAAGATTAATTCTTGATGATATTATTGAGAATAATACTCAATTTAAATTGCCTGGAATGGGTAGGACACAATCTTACATATAGATGAAAAGAACAGAAGGAGATGATTTTAAAAAAGCTTTTAGACGAGGTAAATGGCGTGATGTTGATTTCATTACATCTAATTTCTGTGGTTATTAGTTATAGTTTGTAATGGAAAGTAAGAAAAGAACAAGAAGAGAAAAACCCATTTATTTAGCTACTAGAGACAAAGATAAAATAACCGAATATACTAATTAGGGTAAATAGTATTGAAATAGAAAACAATTTAGGACTATTATGAATAGATATTTGAAATGTATCCAACTATAGCACAATCTGATATAAAAAGAATACTCTAGTATGGTTGGAAAGCTTTCTATTTACATAATAGTTATGGTGGTGATGTGCTTGTTAATTAGGGTAAATTATGGTTTTATTCAGGATATTTGATGAAAGATTCATTACGTTGGTTTGAATATTACTAGCACAAAATGAGAACTAAGTTAAGAGTAATGTATAAGCGTAAGAAAATCAAATGGGATGGATATTACTATTTTGCTCTAACTAGACCACAATATGAAGCTTATTTAGCTTAGAAGCATACTGGTAGAGGAAGACCTAAAAAGAATTTTATATTTGAAAAGATTATGTTCTTTAAAATATATGATGAGTGTAACATTATGTAGAATGGACATGTAGCTATATTTAGATTTCCATATTCTTGGGATAGAGGTTTTTCTTTTTATCAAGCAAAATTAAAAACAGATAAAGCTGAATTAATATTACTCAGAGAACCTTTAAAGTTCAAAGATATATTACTATCAGAATATAATTATGAATTTATAATAGATGAACAACGTAAATATAAAAAGAAATAATTTATGGCAGGTAATACTATAATGACTGCAAAGAATACTTTTGGAGATGGACTTATCATGGACTTTGCGCCTGATAATACTCAAGCTACTTGTCTTACCCATGCTCTTAATGCTACCTTATTAACTATGAATGGTAATGAGTTATCATTATAGAATGATATGGGTAATGGTAGAGTAGAAACAGCTTATTTACCAGAGGGTTATATTCCAGTAGGTACTTGTGAATTCGGAGATATTATATATATTGCTTCGTATAATCCATTAACTAATAAGTCTTAGATAGGTTGTTTTCCATCTCCAGAAAGAAATATTAGTAGTAAGGAGCTATCTTCTGCATAGCATAATATTGATAATAGTAAATTCTAGGATTCTAATGGTAAAATTATTAATACCTCTATTAAATAGGTACTTATCGACAATAATCTGAATCCTGGTGATAAATATATTATATATGTATCGTAGACTGATATGTTAGAAAAAAACTATACATATTTATCAGATTTAGGTAATACAGATCATATTCATGGTGGATTTCCTAAAATAGTTAAATTACATATAGTTAGTATAGAGGATTCAGGTAAAATTACTTACTTAGATAGTTCTGTTAGATGGTATGATAAAATAAAACATACATCAAGTGGAATAAATGCTTCGCAACCTATTACTAAAGAAAATATAGGAGAAAAATCAAATCTTGATTTCTATATTAATATAGCATAGGATACCTAGGGAAGTAATTAGCCTGATATTGATAGTTATAGAAGCTTATTAAGTTCAGGATATTCTATATTTTAGTCTAAAGTATCAGGTAAATTAGCTATTTTAGCAGAATTAGAAACCATAACTGGTTTTGAATGTACTTATAATGTATATAAAACAGGTACAAGTACTGAAACAGTAAATGGTAAAGTAAAAAATGATAAAGAAGAAATAAGTACTTTATGTAATATTAATTATAATCTTTACGATGTATATTTAAATTTCCATTGGAGTACTGATAATTACAACATAAATCCTAAAGGAATAAAAGTAAGTACATCCGAATGGGTTCTTAAAGAGGCGAATAATTCTAGAGAAGCTGGAGGTTGTTCTTATAAAGCATGGACTTATGATAAAACACCTAATGAATTACTAAATAATGTTACTATTACTCAGGCAATAGGAGGGTTAAAAACAGAATTTGGTATAACTAATGAATATAAATGTATTACTAAGGAAAATAATTAGGATGTAGAAAAAGAAATAAAGGGATATGTTATAGGAGATGCTATTAATTATGAATAGTTTAAGCAGGATTATAATTTTGATTCTTTTAAAGAAAATGTTTTAAAAGAAATAAAAAAAGATCAATCTTATTCTTTTAACAAAATAACTTAGTATGTTGGAAAAGATAAACCAAAAGATGCACCAAAAGATGAACCAGAAGATACATCAAAAGAAAGACCATATTTACCTATAGTAGGACAATACTTAATTGACTTAGACTAGATTATTTATGAAAAGCCAAAAAAGGAATCTGAAGAGGGACAGATAAGATATTATACAACTAATTCTAATGGAGAATTATCAGAAATTAAACCTTATACAATTCCAGATACTATTGTAAATAACTATTTTAAGAACTCGTTTTGTAAAAAGTTAGGTTCTTTTAAGATACCTGTTAGTCAAACCGTAACTATAAAAGAGAAAACATCAGAGGAACCAGGAGAGACAAGAGAAGTACCTATTGATAACTCTAACTTTATATATCATTACAAAGTTACTCCAGTTATGACTTATGGAGATTTAGATGTATATGAATAGGAAGGATATATTGATTTTAGCAAAATAAATAGTGGCAATATTGAATTAACTAATTGGAGATATTTTAATGGAGAAAATTTAAGTACTATACAATTAGGACTAGATTGCTACGTGGAAGAAGGTAAAGGTATAGAAGAGGTAGTTTTAGAGTTTTGTGATAACTAGGGAATAGCTGCCGCATATCATATTAATAACAGAGTCTCTTATTCTGGAGTAATACCTTTAAATATACAATTAAATCAAGCTGGAACTTTAACTAATATTGATTCACAAGGTAACACTATTTATCATGCTGGAACAGTTTTAGATAAAGGAACTAAGGATTCAGTATATTTAAAAGTTTCAGATGGTAAAGTTTATAAAGATGAACCTAAAAATGAAACACTTAATACGCATTATTATGCTTGTAGCAATGATGCAGGTATTATCTATAGCAATATGCTTTATTTAGTTAAAATTACAGTAAAGTATACAACTAAAGATATTTTAGGTAATTATAATTCATTATACAAAAGTGACTATAGAGTTTTTTATCGTTGGTTATGGACTAATACTTCTTTTAATTAGTATTATACCTCATTAAAGGATTATAATGACTAGAAGTTAACCTTAAATCTAGATATAGCTCCTACATATGATTCTAAATTAGACACTAAAGTAGTTGATTATAAAGCACCCACTAAGGCATCAAATAATTTATCTGATACACTATCTGCTAATGTGCAACGAATAAAGGGAGAAATAGATGTATCTTTAGATGCCGGTTTATAGGAAACTTATGATACATTTAGTTTAAGTGAGAATGCTAACAATAAAAATATTAAAAAGGTATTATAGATAACTAGTTATATTGGGAACACTTATGTAACTTCTCCTAATAATAATGGTTATATGAATATGTAGGGAATACTACAAGAAGCTCCTATATTATAGCCTTTAGTATCTCCTAATTATGATATTACAGGTTTAAGTACTTCATTACTGCATTAGTTAGAATATACTACAAATGGTTCAGCTAAAGAATTATGGTAGGATTATACTAATTATAAAAATCAGTGGAAAGTAGAATATAAGGATAATAAAGATCTAAAAACTGCAAAGATAAATTACTATAACTATAACTATCAAGAAACAGAGGTACCTAATGCTCCATATAAAGAATAGTCTTTAGACTAGTTGTAGAATAATAAACTAAAATTAAGTATAGACTTATTAGATTTTAGTAAGTATGTTCCAATGTATAACGAATCAAGTATGTCAGGCACTCTAATTAAGCCTTTAGTTAGTTGTTAGGCTGATTTGGTTAAATTTGGGCTGACTAACGATTCTGACATATATTATACGTCAGGTATATATGATACTTATATAATGTGGATGCTAAACTGGACCCATGCTGTCACAATAAATGGTTATGATGCTAAAGTATCTCCTTATTCTGGCACTGGAGTTCCATATTGGCTATCTAGTACTAGTTATGGAGATAGACCTATTATAAGTGGTCATACCGCGGGAGAAATGGATAGAGATTCTATTCTAAAAAACAAATATAATATACTAGAATTTATTAATTGGGGCAACAATAAGCACTAGCTCCGCAATTATATAATGGCTAAAAACGGGTATAAGGCATTTACTCAAAACGCAAAAAATGAATTAAATCTATGTACATTAGAATCATATCCTTCAGATGTGGAAGATCGTCGTGGATGTACTGTAAATGATGCCATAGATATTAAATATACAAATCCTCCTACAAATACTAGTTGGGCTTGGATAAGTACCTATGTAATGACTGATATAGCAGGAAATAAAAGGATGGTTAATATGGCTTCAGATAATGAGATATATATAAGAGAGGCTTTAATAGCGTTATTTGGAAATCTTTATAAAGTATCAGATGAAGTTTCTACTTAGAGTGTAACTGTAACAAAGGATATAATCTATTTATAGCCATATACCTCTACCTATACAGTAGATATGGTTTATAAGGCGGAGTTTAAAAAAGGAGATAAATTAGAAATTGACTTTAAGCCTTATTTAAATATCAACGGATATAACTATAACAGTTATATAGATAAGCTATTAACTAATAATTTTAATAATGATAATATTAGAGATTCTATAGATAAATCCAACATAGATATAGAAATAGGCAGTGTATTAAAGACATTACCTATATAGTTATAGGTAAATTATAAAACTCCAGATACTAGTATAGAATCTTTTGATACTAAATATCTATTTCAACCATGTAATTTAGGTTCAAAAGCTCCGTTAATGAGTGTGTCAGGTAATTACAATAGTGATACCCTTTATATATATAAAGATGGATAGTTATAGCCTTGGGATACTTACACACCAAGTATTTATCCAGGTGGATATAGTGCCTATGATGGAGATTTAATTTTTTACTCACTCTATAATATAAAAACGAACGAGCCACAATTTAAAGACAAGGAGAAAATCACAGATATTAATGATATAAGATTTGAAAAAACTAATTCTGGATCATTATTTAAATACGAGAATGGAGATTTATATTTAGCATCAAGTACTAATTACAAAGATGAAGCTAGAATCTGTACCAGAGATAGAGTACACGATGGTAATGACCCAGATTAGATTGTATATGCATTTAACAGTCAAGAGAAACTAGTTCCTTGGTTAGCAGTTCTTAAATAATTATGGCAACAACAGAAAGTAAAGTATTAGCCAAAGAACTTTCACTTAATACAATGATGAAAGTTCTACCTACTAAGGGTAACTTAGTTTATGAGTATAATCCTTTAAGAAATTATAGACTAACTTAGAACAAATATGAATACTAGGAATAGTTCTATACAGAGTAGGAATTAGAAGATACTTTTGATATAATTATAGATAAAACATATAAAGTAGTACCAAATGCAACTATACAAAATGGTAGGAAAGTAGCACTTGAGAATGGTACTGCAATAAATATACCTATTACTGCATTTAAAGATGGTTCTTATAGACAACACTTCAAAATTGAAGGTAGAGACCCTTCTAATAATCCTGTAACTGATGAATGTGGTAACTACTTACCTAATGGAACTTCTGCAGTTGCCTGGGTAGTAAGATATAACAATAGACAATACTGGGAAGAGGAGTTTCTTAGAAATATAAATTCTATATTTCCATGGACTGGAGGAACTCAATGGCTTAAAAAAACTGTTGTAGATAATAAAGAAATTTATGTACCTCTAACAGAGAATACGCCTATATTGCATGAAATAGGAGAATTATCAGATTTTATAACAGATGAATTATAGTTTGATTTAGAACATCCAGTAAATATTACTCCTTAGTATAGTTACGATGGTTCAGTCAACTTAATTATTAATGATGGTATAAATGTACCAAGATTGATTAATAGTAGGTTTAGTGCTACAGGTAAAAATACTTATGAGATAATAGATAGAAAAGGAGATAATGACACTAATATATATGACCAAGGTACATAGTTTGATATTGATACTTCATTATTTAAACGTGTTTGTACTATACCTAAATTAGAGTACAAAGGAACTACATCTGGAGGAAATTTAAAAATAGGTAACTATCATTTTTATATTAAGTTATCTGATGCTGATGGTAATGAAACAGACTTTGTTGCAGAATCAGGACTAGTTAGTGTATTTATAGGTTTTAGTAATCCATCTAGTATAACTACAGGTGTTAAAAATTAGAATAGTTATAAAGGTGTTTCATTATATTTATCTAATATAGACTTATCTTATAACTATTTATATGTTTATTATTCTCGTTATACTGCAGAATAGGAAGAAAATTTTAACACAGAATATAAAAAGATAGATAAAAAGTTTATAATATCTAATTCAGGAACTGCTACTGTAAATATTACGGGTTTTGAGCCTACATTTGATGTTACTGATAAAGATATTAATATGAGTTATGAAATAATAGATGCAGCTAAAACTCAGGAATAGTGTTAGAATATGTTATTTCTAGGTAATGTACATAAATAGGATATTCCATATGATAAGTTATAGGATTTATCTCTACATTTTTTACCTTACCTAGAAGAGAAGGATTACATATGTAATATAGATGAGAATTATATAGTATCATCTACCAGCTAGGGATATTATAATTCAGAATTTATATATAAATATACCGGATATTGGAATGAGGAATTATATAGATTAGGAGTAGTATATATATTACCTAATGGTTAGTTAACACCTGTCTTTAATATTAGAGGTAATACTAATGTTCAAAAGTATGGAGTAATAACTTATTCACAATATAATATACCTGATAAAGTAGTTTATAACGAAAGTAATTATTTAGTTGTATCAAAGGGAAACCCTAAAAATATTTAGAATGAAAATGTAAAAGGAGTTGTTAGACTTAAATCTAATAGAGATACTAATGTAATTCACGGATTTGATATTAGAATATCTAAAGAAGCAATATAGGAACTTAAAAAATATGCTACCGGATTTTTCTTTGTTAGATAGTCTCGTATTCCTACAATATTAGCTTAGGGAGTAACTATGGGTGTAGATTAGGAAGCTCATGTTCCTTGTATAGCTACTGCTGATGGTATTTTAACAGAATTAGGTAGTAACCTAAATACTACTCATGTTGAAACTTCTGATATTAACGATGTTAATTATGTATCTGAGGGATTTTTAAGCAGATATAGTTTTCATTTTAAAAAGAAGTCATCTGGCTTATTTGGAAAAATATTAAAAGGTATAGCTATAGGTGTTGGAGTAGTAGCTATAGCTGCTGCTTGTGTATTCACAGCAGGAGCAGGAGCTGCAGTACTAGCAGGAGCTTCTCTATCGGGTGCTATAACTGCAGGTAGTACTGCTATTGGAGGAATTTTAGTAGCGGCAGGTGCTACTGCTACTGGATTAGGAGCTACTTTAGGTATTGCAGGAGCCTCAGCTGTAATAGCAGCAGGTGCAGGATTAGCTGTAGGAGCAACATTAGCTACTCTAGGAGTAATTTAGGAAGTACGATATGGTACTAATAGACTGTTTAGTAAGAAGAAACTAGATGGTAGAAACACTAAGTGTCCTAAAGGATATAAGATAGTTGAAAATGATGAATCTAGAAAATTAACTCAAACATTTAAAGATAGATTAATTATAAAAGACTCATCTAAAGTTAAAGTTTAGGCAATTTTATGTCCTGACTATGAAGTTAATCCAGCCTATTATAATCAAATATTTACTGGTAATAAGCATTTAATAGGTTTAACTATATCTCAAAGTACTAATGGACTTGTAGGTCATAGTTCTAATTATTTTACTAATAAGGGTAGACACTTCTATCTAAATAGTTATTATGACATGAATATACGTAATAGCTATAATTTACCTATTATATCGGTACCAGATGATGTAAAGTGCGTAGGACTTAATGATTATAAATTTAGAAGTAGAGCAGGTTTAGCAGAAGAGGCTTTTAGATATGAATGTATAGGAGATGATTATAAGAGTGAGTATTCAAAAAATAACTCTGATGAAGATTCAGAAACTATTTCTAATAAAAAGATAAATACAGATATTGTAAGAGGTAGTTTCGGAGCTTATTTAGGTATAGCTTCAGATGCTAATAACTTCTCTCCAGCAGAAACTGTTAATATTTATATTCCTAATTATTCTTTAGCTAATTTACTAGATTATGTAAAAATAAGAATGGATGATAATTCTCCTTATAGTGCAATATCTGATAGAATAGCTTTTAAGGATTTAGAAACTAAATCTCTAGTTGTTGGAGAAACAGATAAAAACAATAATAAATCATTTAGTGTTTATAGAGGAGATTGTTATATTTGTTAGTTTACACATCGATTAATAAGAAATTTTAATTCCCCTTCTGCTCCTTATAATGACGAAATTGTTGATGAAAATACTTGGAAAGATAACTATAATCCAGAAAAGACAGAAAGCTATGAGAATATAAACTTAGGAGATGTTAATGCCATTTAGTTAGGTATGTGGGTAACTTTCAGAGTACGCTCATCATATAATTTAAATATACGTACTTTAGATAGTTCTAATGTTGATGAAAAACAAATGACCGGACATGCTAGAGGTTATTTCCCATATACTCCTATGAGTGTAGAAGGTACATATAAAATTCCAGAATCACATATTTATAATAAAGGATTTAGTAAATCTCTAAGTGATAGATAGAATAACCTATTGCCTGATGTTCCTTATATTAAAAATTGGTTTGGAACACGTATTATGTATTCTGATATTCATATCAACGATGCATATAAAAATGGTTATAGAGTATTTAGAAAGACTAACAGTGTTGATTATACTAGAGAATATGGAGAAATAACTAAGTTAATTTCATTAAATTCCAATTTATTAATTATATTTGAACATGGAATTGCAGTTGCTCCAGTTAATTAGACAGCAGTTCAATAGGTATCAGGATAGCTTGTAGCTACTTCTAGAGTGCTTCCAGAGGCTCCAACTGTTATTTCTGATATGTTTGGTAGTCAATGGGCAGATAGTATTCTGAAGACTCCAGGAAAAAGAGGAAATAATACTTAGTATGTATATGGAGTAGATACTATAGCTAAGAAGATTTGGAAGACTGATGGAAGCTCTCTAATCTGTATTTCAGACGTTAAAGTACAAGAATTTCTAAATAATAATATCACTCTTGGAGAAAGGGAAACTACACCTACATTAGGGATTCGTAATGTAAAAACTTGTTATAATTCTTATAAAGGAGACGTAATGTTTACTTTCTATGATAATACCACTGGTTTTTAGGAGAAAGTATGGAATTTATGCTATAATGAATTATTAGATAAGTTTATTACATTCTACAGTTGGGTTCCTAGTTTTATGGAGAATATAAATAATATACCATTCTCATTTAATAGAGATACTTCTAAGTGGATAGCTAAACTAGGTACAAGTCATTCTTCAAGTTCTTTTGCAGATGGTATTACTTTAACTAATGTAGTATTCGATCCTACTTTAGATAATGAAGTTGTTTAGAATATGTCAGTACCTATTAAGTATTTAACTAAGAATGGAACTTATAAAACTGTCTATGGAACTGTAATGACAACAAGTTATTTTATAGGTATATTACAATTATCTAATAGAGTAATCCCTAATTACAATGTACCATATGATATTAGCTATGAATTATGTAGAGATGTTTATGGTAATTATAAAAGTTTTACTATATAGAAATTAAAATTCTATAAAAATGGTTAGGAGGATGACACATTCTCTTTAGGAGATAACGTAGAAGATGCACTATTCCCTAACCATAATATTTCTGTATACGGTTTATACATAAATCCTAAATCACCATTATATACAAGGGATTTAATGGATAAGACTGGAGTTAAGAGAGCCTACTTAACTACTAGGGATGAAGAGAATAATATAAGTAGTGTATTTATACATAAGGATATGAGATCTATGCTACTTTCTGAACTCTATTATAGAAATAAAAAGAATCATGCTTATGCTGATACAGATACAAATAAGTGGGAGCCTAATACTAAAGAAAGTATAGATATTGTAGAATAGCAACTAACTGCGGATACTGTATAGGGAGTAACTTCTGACAACTATTTGGAAAAATTTAAAGAAACAGAAGCATATAAAATTATTAATAATTTATATAACTAGTATGGTAAGTTATCAGCTTAGATAGAAGTATCTAATAATGTTTAGTTATCTAAATCTACTAATATTATGTCTATGTATTTCAAATGGAAGGAATTAGTTACTTACTCTAATAACATGTTTAAGTATGATGATAGTCCTATATAGGCTTATATAGTTCATGCACAAACTGTTACTTATTCAGAGTTAATTCATATTAATGCTCCTATATTTAAGAATCTACAAGGTAAAAGAGAAATGTTACCTAAAGATAAATAGATAAATCCTGATACTATAGTTAAACTATTAAATATCAAAGCTACTATAAAGGCTGCTATACCTAATACTGATCAATCACTAGAAGATTATTATTATAATAAGATAGCTAGTTATAATGTAGCTACTTATGAATCTACTGTTGCAGTTATCCCTAAATGGAATATGTAGTTTTTAAGTACTGATTTCTGGAAACATGGTTAGGCTGGTTCATTTGATATAGCTGATGATATATATCCATGTTATTGGTATGGTAAATAGCATCCATTTGAATTTGAATTTATTGTAGTTAATGATCCTAGTGTCCATAAGATATTTACTAATTTGGAATTAATAGCTAATAAAGCAAAACCTGAATCTTTTCATTATGAAGTAATAGGAGAGGCTTATGATTTTGCAAAAGATAAACCAAATATGTATTTTAGACAAGAAGCTATGAAAGCTCTTTGGCAATATAATGGTTGTGATATTGAGTACAATAATGACTTCCTGAAGATTTAGACTAGACAATAGAATAAGTCAGCAGATTTACCACATAATTATTTTGCAAGAGCTAAGCATATTAATGAAGTAGAGGATAGTTACATAATGGCTTAGGTAGGAACACATGATTATAGACACTTATCTGGAGGTGAAATTGTATATTATCCAAACAGATAGGAGTTTAGAGTTTGGAATCATGTTCCAGCTATTGATGTTGATGATTAGACCGATACTTCAGCTTCTTCTTTTGGAGGAAGAGGTTTAATGGCTTCTAATATGCGTTATCTTGAGGATAGATGGAAAGTGTAGATAAATCCTTTATTAATTACTTATAAAAATGAGTATGAAAGAAAGGATTCTACTAAGGCTTTATGTACTCCGGAAAATTCTACTTGGAAAGACGGAGCAGGTACTAGAGCAGGAGATAAACTACCTCCATTACCTTTGTATAATTCTCCTATTCCAGATGCAGTAAAAGAAAGAGGTGAAATAGCAATTCCTGGATAGTCCTATTCTGTTTCAGATGGATATTCAGAAACTACTAAAGGTAAAGATAATGCAATGTATAATTTATATAAAGTAGATTTTGAGAATGGAATACATCCATTTGACACATCTTCTTGGTTAGACGACGTAAGTATCTATAAGTATAATTTTGGAAGCGCTCAAAATAGAAAGGAAACTGATATGAGAGACAAATTTATAAAGATTAGAATTAGATATTCAGGTAAAGAACTAGCAATAATTGATTTTATAAATACTATATATCAAGTTAGTTATGCATAAAAAAATAAGACTAATATAGAAAGGTTAGGCAGGATTTCAGTTTGTATAGTAGGGATTAGTTGGAGGATTAGTCCCTACTACAGCTGGTTCTGTATTAGATTAGAATACTATAAATGCTATCAATTAGCAATAGACTAATATATGGAAGGCGCAACAAGATGAATAGGCTAGAATAAGATAGTAGCAAATAAGTTAGGGTTATTAGATAGCTTCTAATGCCTTAAATCCTATCTCTTCAGGGTTAACTAATTTTGGTATAATGTCAGGTAATTATACAATGGCTAATCTAGGTTAGTTAGGAGGTTCTCTTAGTAGTGGTTTTTAGTTAATGTCTAATTGGAAAAATCTATCTAATTAGGATAAGACAGCAGGAGTAGCTGGAATTGGCGGTCAAGCAATAGATACTTTAGATAATATGTTCTTTGGTAAATAGCACGCTAAAGATTCAGGTTTAACTAAAGGATTAAATAACGCTTATGATTCTATATCTAATGCTGCAATGATGTTTTCTCCTGTAGGAACTATTGTTGGGGGAGCTATGAAGGCTGGAAAGTTTATAGGAGATGGATTAACTGCATTAGGAATAGGAACTGATTAGATGACTACTACTGATAAAATATTAGATAGTAGCTTTATGAAACTTTCTCCTGTAGGATTAATTAATGGTATAGGTGCAAAAAGAGCTAAGTAGTTCTCTGCTAATAAGGACACTATTGAAAAAGTAGGAAGTGATTATGCAGACTCTGTAAATACTATAGAAGATGCAGTCTCTAAAGCGGGTAAGAAATATGGTTTATTTAGTAATGGTGCTAGAAAACGAGCTAATAGACTTATTGATACCGCTAGAACTCAATAGAATATTATGACTAATATATCTGATGAATATCAAGATTAGTTAGCTAATAAATCATACTTAGCTTATACTAGATATGGATAGGATATTAATGGTGGTATACAACAATAGTATTTAAGAGCTGCTAAGCATGGTGCTATTTTATAGAGAATTAATCTAAGAAAACATAGAAAAGGTGGTTAGCTTAAAGATAAAATAGATATAGAAGTTAAATAGGAATAGTGGCAACCTATAATTAATCTTGAATATCCAGAAGTATCTAAATTGAAAGAAGGAGGATAGTTAGAAGAATCTAAAGAATGGACTCCTATAATTAGTTTAGATATATAGAAATTAGAAGAAGGTGGTAAAACTGATAAGCCTAAACAAGAACCTGAGAAGGTTGAGGAAACTAATTAGAAAAATATTATTCCTGAAGGTGCTTTACATGCTCATAAGCATCATATGGAAAATGCGGAAGATTTAACTAAGAAAGGTATACCAGTAGTTGATAATAATGGTGAACAACAAGCTGAGATAGAACGTAACGAAATTATTTTCTCCTTAGAAGTAACTAAGTAGTTAGAAGATTTACATAAAAGATATTAGGGATATACTAATACTTAGAAAGAGAAAGATGAATTAGCTATTGAAGCTGGAAAGTTACTTGTTTATGAAATTCTACATAATACTGAAGACAGAACTGGTTTAATTAAAGAATGTAAGAAAGGAGGTACACTAGATGGGAATAAGTGATTTATTTGTATCTTATAATTAGGTATAGGCTCCTTCTTATTTAGAGTCTCCTCAGATAGAATATACTCCAATAGGAGAAGAATTAACTACTTAGGAGAATTTAGATAGAATTTAGTCTAGAAATTAGAAGAAAGAAGGATTTGCAGGATGGAATCCTCTAGAACAAAATACTTCAGAAGACAATTCAACAAATACTTCTCATACTCCTGCAAAGGGTTCTAAATCCTTCAATTTAGCTATGGCTTCTTATTTAGCTAAACATCCTGAAGATGCTAAATATAGATAGACACTTACAGAAATAGCTGCAAAGGAATCTAATTTTAATCCTACTGTTAAAAATGCTAAGTCATCTGCTAGTGGGTATTTCTAGTTTATAAATAGTACAAGAAAACAATATGCACCACATTTAACTAAAGAACAATTCTTAAATAATCCAGAGGAGTAGATTTCTGCTGCGGTTAAGTTACTTAAAGCTAATAGAAATATATCTAGTAAATTCGCAAATTTAAGAGGTCTTAGTTAGTTACAAATTGATTATGGAATGTGGTTTAGTCCGGCAGCTTTAAGTCAATATCTTAGAACTGGTAAATCTAATTTTAAAGATCCACAAGGAACTAGTTTAATGACAGTATTAAATAAAATGGCTTAATGGATAAGAAAAGAATAATTATAGGAGACAAACAATATACTGTAGAAGTAGCTAAAACTGAAGAAGATAGAAAGAAAGGACTTCAAGATAGAGAATAGTTAGCACCTGATGAAGGAATGCTATTTATTTGGTCTGAATAGTAGCCAGTTATAGAAATGTGGATGAAAAATACTAAAATTCCACTTGACTAGATAGCTATTAATGACAATGATGAAGTAACTGCAGTATATAAAGCTTAGCCTGAAGATGAGACATTACATCCATTTCCTAATGCTAAATATATACTTGAAGTAAACTAGAATTCAGGTATAGAAGAGGGAGATGATTTTGAGTTTGATGAATCTGATGACCCTAATAAATATGTAATGAAAGTACTTGCTCCAGATGGTTCAACTCAAATGAATCTATAGGGAGGAGAACGTATATTTAGTAGAATTTCTACAAAATAGATGATTACTTGGGCTAAAAAAGCAGAAGCTAATAAAGATAATAAAGAGTTATTTAATAAGTATTGTAAGAGACTTGGTAAGAGAATGTTTAAAGAATTATACGCTCAAGACCATAGAGAACCAGAATATGTAAATGCTCCTGAATCTAAGAAAGATTAGAACGATAAAAAATAAATAATTATATAAGTCATCAAAATTATTTGCATTTTAGATAATTAATATGTACTATTGAAATACATAATATTATTAGATAATTAACTAGTTAATTAACAAATTAAATTTAAACACATGCAATTTATTAAGAAGTTTCAAGAAGGTGGAGCTGCTCCAGCACCAGAGGCTGCTGCTCCACAGTAGGGTGGTGAAGACCCAACAGCTATGTTGATGCAAGGTGCTAAACAAGCAGTACAAAATCAAGATTGTCAAATCGCTATTCAGGTATGTCAAATGGTACTCGAAATGCTTGGTGGAGGTGGCGCCCCAGAAGAAGCAGGCGGACCTGAAGCAGGTGGTGCTCCACAATCAGAACCTGTTTATCGTAGAGGCGGACGTCTTGTAAGAAGAATTTAGAAGTAATTAATTTTAAACGTAGGGATATATCTAGATACTCATTTAGGTATATCCCTAATTTTATAATATGGCAGAATAGACTAAAAAATCGAAATATAATTTTGGAGGTCACGAATTAGATGCTAAATTATATCTCTAGAATATAAGAGATAACGCAGAAACATTTCTTAATTCTAAAACAGATTGGACTCCAGAACAAAAAGAAGAATGGAAGCATGCGTACACTAATTTTACTAATGCTTTATAGGAAGATATTAATAATGGAGGTGGAAGATTCAGCACTGATGAATTCGGAACTATAATAGATACTAAGGGGGAATTCTCTAATACAGACTCTGATAATTACTATTATAATAATAAAGGTCAGCAAATTAGTTAGGAAGATTATGATGCTTTAAAAAAGAGAAAGCAAGGTAAATATTAGACTTTTGAAGCTAATAGACAATTTGCTTCCTATGCTAATTAGATAGGTAAAGGATTGAGAGAAGCCTTAGCTGCTAAAAATAAAACTTCTGACGATACAAATGGATTTGATTATGCTAAGAATGGATTTGATGCTTATTGGCAAAAGAAATATAATCCAGCAGGAACAGCTAATGACCTTCAACCTTATTGGAATAAAGACAAAGAAGGAGAATACACTAATAGAGTAGCTGAAACTATAGCAGACTTAGATGATTATATGTCTAAGTAGGAAATGAATGATGATGTTAAAGCTGCTTATACTAATTATAGAAATATTCTAGGACAATATAATCCAAGTGATAAGAATTTTAATTTAGATACTTGGAAGAATAATATGATACTTGCTGCAAATAGAGCAGGTATTAGTAGATGGAATAATGGATATTTTAATATTGGTTCTCAAAGTACTACATCTACAGAGGACAAAAAGCCCGAAGCTTTCGATATAAATAATGACTAGGCAGTTATTGATAAATATAAATTAGCCGACTAGATTGCTGCACATCCTGAGTAGAGAGAGCATCTTCTTGATTTAGCTAGAAGACAATATAATCAGGAATCTTAGAATATGACTGATGAGTACAATGCAGCCGTTAAATAGGAACAAGAAATTGCTAATAATAAAATATGGCAGTAGTATTTAGCTAATGAAGGTAAAGGTTATGCTAATGTAAGTAAAAGAAACTTTGGTACTGAAGTCTTTGGTAACGGTTGGTAGAACGGAAATACTGATTTTGAGTATACTAGCAGAACTAGTCAAGAGGCAATGAGACGTTTGTAGAATGCTTTTAAAACTGGAAATAGAAAAGGAGATTTTCTTAGAACAGCTATTAATATGACAGTTAATGGAGGCAAATAGAAGATTTCTAATCTAGGTGAAGCACTTGCTTATTACAAACCATTGCTTGATAAAACACAAGGTGGTTGGGATTAGTTTGAAAAAGTATAGGATGCTGCAGGTAATGAGATATATAAATTAAAAGGTTCTGAAAATGCAAAAGGACAACCCCTTTATATATGGTTTAAAAATGGAAAAGCACATGCTTATAGAGACGATCCATATTCTGTGAGAAAGGCTCAGATTATCTCAAGAGCTTAGTTAGGTATGAAATTACAAACTAGAGCCGAAAAGGAGGCTGCAAAAGAAAAAGAAAATAAAAAGACTATTAATAATCCTTAGACTCCTCACGATAAAAAAGTTGCTTTAACTAAATAGGAGAAAATAGGAGGAAACCCTTTTTCTGATAGAGCTACTTTTTTAAGAACAACTGCCTTAGCTACTGATGTAGGTGCTTTGGTAGCTAGTTTTTCCGGAGTAGGAGCACCTGCTTCTGCTTTAGTTGGAGCAGCTGCTACAGCCTAGAACCAAGCAGCAGATATGGCAGAGGGTTAGGGATTCTGGGAATCTTTAGGTAATAATGCTCTTGGTTATGGAATGGATGCTTTGTCAGTAATACCTTTTGTTAGAGGAATTACCGGTACGGGTAGAATTATTAAGACGGCTTCTAAGTTAGCACCTCATATTATTACTGCCTTAGGAGCTATATCAGCATTAAAAAATAAAGACGCTTACTTAAATTCTTGGCATAAAGTAACTTCTAATCCTAGTTAGTTAAATAGACAAGATTGGTCTAATATTTATGATTCTTTAAGACTTGTTATATCCGGTACTACTGCAGGAACACAAGCTATAAAGGGAAATAAGGCAATGAAGGGTGCTCTTTCTAAGGATAAAGTTAAAATTAAGACTAATGAGGGCTATGTAGTAGTAGATAAGTCTAAACTTGAAGGTATTAAGAAAACTAAAGGATTAGAGGCACAAAATAAAGCTTTACAAGAAGCTACAGGTAATTCTAATTTAAGGTTTAGTGCAGCTAGAAATAAGTATCGATTCTGGAAAACTAAGGATTAGGCTAAGATAAGAGAAGCTGATGTATATGACTTTACTAAGCCTAATACTAGAATGATAAATGGAGTAGAGTATGAAAGACCATATAAATGGGGTGAATTAGGAATAGCTAATCATCAATGGCAAGCTCCTAAATGGATGAATGGTATTCTTGATAAAATTGAAGTAAGTGGCTTAAAGCCTACTAGTAGAACCTAGGCAGATATTGATTATGGAAATAGAAGAATATCTTAGAACTTTTCAGTAGCTGAGCTTAGAGAATTGTCTAATCAAATATCTCCAGTAGTAACTGAGTGGAAGTCTTTAAAAACTTAGGCACAATCTGCTAGAAAAAATGCTGCAGAGGCTTTACGTAAAGCAAGAAAAGCTACAGACCCTCAAATCAAAGCTAATTATGAAAATTCAGCAAAGAGTTACTTAGACTATATTAGAAATAAAGCTACAGAATATTAGAAGCTTAAAGGAGCAGTAAAAGATGGTAAAGTTACATTTCATGTAGGCAATAACTATAAACCAGTTGAAATTGCTTGGCATGATATACTTAGAAAATATGGTATTAAATATAAATAGGGAGGTTCTATTTAGAAATTAGCTAGTGGTAATAGTATAAATGGTAATCCTTGGTATTCAGGACTTAGTACTAAAGGAGACTTTGATGTAAATAAATATAAATATAACTATGATACTAGTTAGTTATATGCAGGAGATATGTCAAATGGTCCATCAGACTTTTACGTATCTAATTAGAAAGGATAGGGAGTAGGTAGATATACTCCAACTAACAATACATTTGGATAGAGTGTGATGGATATTGAGAACCAAGATTATTATTAGAAATTTGGAGAAGATCTATTAGATTAGGACGGAAACTTTACCCCTATGGGTGAGAAATGGGCAAAGGCTGTAGATGCTTAGTTACCACCAGATTCTCCTGCAACTTTCTATGATAATACCGGTAAATTAAGAACTAAATGGACAGTTAAAAATAATGATAGTTTAAACAGACCTGCTGAATCTTATACTAATTTAGCAGACTATGTTAAAAGAGTTCGTAATGATCAAATCTTAGGAGCTAGACATAATGTATTTTTAAATACTGGTAATCGTTATTTTTATAGGGATAAAGAAGGAGTTTAGCATTGGGTAAATCCTGAAGATATAAAGAATTATTAGGTATCAGAAAAGCCAGTAACCTCTGGATGGAATAATGATAAAACAGTTTACTGGAACGATTATGAACTTACAGGTCTTCATTCACAAGTAAATCCTGCTGAGGATAATAAACCTAAATAGTCTAATAATTTCAGTCTAAAAGATGTTATAAATAAGATGGATGTAACTGATAAATGGGGTATTCCTAGAGCTATGTATGCGGACATAACTAATAGAAAGGTTACAGATATGTTAAAGAAGTAGCCTTTATTATTAGATCCACAAGAAGACCATCGTTATGTTCAATCTGATTTAGATGCAGAAATGAATGGTCAATAGGTTGCAGCTTAGTTAGCTAGAATAGCTAGTCATCCTATTACATCTGATGGAAATTTACAATCTATGCTTTAGTTAGAAGCAGCTTCTAAAGGTAATGATGCTATTACTGCTGGACGTCAGTAGAGTAATTAGAGATTAAGAGAAATGTAGGAATAGGCTTGGTAGCAAGAAGTAGCTAATCATACGAATAGACACGATATTGCTATGTAGAACAGATAGTCTATCTATAATACTGCTAACGAAAATAAAGCTTTAGAAGCAGCATATCTTAATTAGAAATTTACTGTATGGGATGCCCTAGCTTAGTAGAAAGAATTTAAGGATAAATCTGATTATGAGCAAAAGAGAGCAAAAGCAGAAGCAAGAGCAGATTAGTTTGCACAAGAAGATATAAATAATGCTATTAAATATGGTCTTTCTAATTACGCTGGTAAATATGGTTTAACTCCTGAAGATGTTTCTTTATGGAATAAAGTATATACTGATGGTACAATTAAATTAGGTGATATTTAGAAAGATCCTATTAAATTAAGATAGTGGAATAAAGTGTTATCAACTACTAGACAAATTTAGCAGGATTTATTAGGAGAATATTATGGCATTCCTAAATCTAAGTATTGGGCTATTAGACAATTTACTCCTTCGTATAATTATAGTACTGAAGTTAAAGAAGCCAAAAAAGGTGCTAAGCTAAATTTACGTAAGGTAAGAGAAGCAGCAAAAGGAGAGAAACTTGCAGCAGCATAGTTAAAAGCTTAGACTGCAGATGCTGATAGATTCTACAAGACTACTAAAGACCATATAGATAGAATGTATGAGGCTATAAATAGATTAACTAATTATAGTAGTACTAAGAAAAAACGTAAAAAGAAGAAAAATTATGATATTTAAGTTTCAATAGGGAGGAACTACTCCTCCCTTTGTTGCTTATTAGCCAGTTATAGTGTCTGATAAGCGAACTTCAGCTATTCCAGAAGAAGCCGCAGCTGCTAAAGTAGCTAGTGATGCTGATAAGGGTAAATTAACTAGCAAAGATTTATACACCATGCTTAAAGAAAAGCTTAAAGGTTTACCTAGTGACATAGATGTAGCTATGTGGAAACTTCAATCTGTTGAAGAATCCCTCAATTTAGATTTTTTTCATGATTTCACATCTAATATAGAAAATAGGTACTTAAATGCTTTACAAACTATGAATCAACTTTCATTTAGTAGGGAATAGTATGATAAAGCTTTAGATAATGTAAAATCTAATGGAGGACTTAATGAAGCTGCTATAGATTAGTATGGTCAAGTATATATGACTAATGGTAAAGATTATAAGTTAATGTCTCCTGAAGAAGCTAAATAGTCAGGATGGAAACAAATGACTAATTAGGATTTACTCTATTTAAGAGCTAATGACCCTAATTTATCAGGGAAAGATGAGATATTAAATGTAGTTAATAATGGTATAGGAATTAGTCAAGTGACCAAAATGATACAGGATAGTATTGGAAATTTAGGTACTAATAGTAATTCAGAAACCGCTTATGCTACAACTCAATAGGGTTAGCTTATACAAGGACTTAATGATTTTATTAAAGCAGCCCAAGAAACTGGGCAATATGATGCTTCTATAGAAGATTTATATAAAGCACAAATAATTAATAAAACATAGGCTTAGTAGGCTTAGTAGGCTATTGCTTATATATATAAAACATTACCATAGAATGCTAAATCTTTATTAAAGACTAGAACTGAAGGTGGAACTGATAAAGAAGCTTTAAACTTAATTAGCACATTAGTATTATCTAAAACTAGTGAAGATAGATCCTTTACTGTAGATTTAGAAGGTGGTCCTACTAAAAAATCTATGTCAAAAGATGCTAATGCTGGAAGTAAAGATGATACAGATATGAAAACTTCCCTTCCTTTATAGATTATGTAGGATATTGGTGAGTCGGATGTAGCTCCTATAACTATTGATAAGGGTGATGGAATACAAATGTCTGTATATGGCTCATTCTTCTCTGCTGTAACTGATAAAAAAGGAGATACTATTACTAATACTTCTTTGCAAAATATGTTAGCCCAATCTGGTTTACAAGATATAGTTAAGAATGTTAGAAATATAACATTTGGAGATTAGAAACTTACCCCTGAGTAGTTATCTAAAATTACATATAATAATACTGGTGTAGTTAGAGCTGAACTTCCAGTAAATGAAGATGGTACAGTTAAACTAAGTGTTCTTGATGACTTTAATGCAGCTATGAATGAAATTAAAGGACTTGGAAATGCATCTAGAGAACAAGTAGAAGCTATTAAGGCAAAGTATCATCTTGATTAGTATCTTAAAGATGATGGTACTCCAAATCCTAAACATACTGCTCCATTTATACTTACTGAAGGTTATACTACAGAGAAAAATGGTATTGAAGACACTGCATATGTTAAACATATCAAAAATCCTACAGATGATTAGATACAATTAATTAAAGATTCTCTTACTGTGGGTACTGGTAAAGATGCTAAAGTTCCAGATATAGATACTTTCGATTGGTATAATCCGTTTGATTGGTTTGGTACTGAAAATATCTATAAAGCAACTATATATATTCCAATATCTAATAATGTAGGTGCTGCTGTTAGAGGAGGTAATTAGAACTTAGATTATAATGAAGCTCTTAAATATGAAATGAAATATAGGAACTTCTAGAAAATGAATGATGCAAAAACTACAAGCGCTGACGTATTATGAATGATTGGTTAGTAGCGAACATAAATAATCCCGATTTTACAGTTTCTGACTTTAAAAATATCGCGGATATGAGTATAGATAATACACAATTTTTAAAGAAAGATTAGTATTTAAAGTCAGATTTTATTAAAAATAATCCTGCTTTTAAAGGAAATGATGGAAACTTTGATTAGAAGAAATTTGATAAATATTATGATTAGAGACTTTAGGATTTCGAGTAGTTTAAAAATGATAAAACTCCTGCAGGATTAGAACTTAGTGTGTTTGATACGTTAAGAACCCCTAATGATAAAGTTAGAAGTAATGGTTTAAAAATTGGTAGAGGTTATAATCCCGATAGATAGAAAATTGGTATTGAAGGAGTAAATGTTTGGAGTAAACCTGAACGTAGTAGATCAGAATTAGCTCAAACATAGAAAATATTTAATACTGAGACTGGTAAATTTGAAAATTGGACACCAAATGATAATGCATTATTTAATGGTAAATCTGATTTTGGTTTGAGTTGGTTAAAATCCTTGTTTTCAGACCCATTAGTATTGGCTCAATACGAAGAAGACACTATAGATAAAGATGGTACTAAACATAAGAAAGGAGACTATAAATTAAATGAAGAAGGCACATATTATTATGAAACTTTAGGAGGTAGAAGTCCTATTGGTAAACAAGTATTATCTTCTTTAGATACCCTTACTGTAGATGGCACTAAATTAAACAAATATGATTTCTTTGATTCTGATGATATTGAAAAATCCGTAGGAGGAGTAATTGCTAAGAATGTAGCTACTCTTATACCTATGTTTGTAGGAGGTCCAATTGGAACTGTTTATTCTACAGCTCTTATAGCTAGAGAAATGGCTAAATCATTACCTATGTTATATGGAATGACGACTGCTTTATTTAGTGATTCAGAAACTCCTAAATGGATGAATACTATAGCTGCTATGGGTGATAAATTTACTTCAGGTACTTCCGACTATGCTAAAGAACATACCTTTAGTGTTGAGAACTTTGGTAATCTTATTTCCGATGTGGCTTTATAGTGGGGTTAGCAAAAAGGTATTGCCTAGGCTATTAATAAACTAAAAGGCAGCAAAAATTATATAGAAGAAGCTATGGAAGATGCCGCCAAATTATATAAGGCTAAAGCTTCTTCTATGCCTATGTAGGCATTATCTTAGACTGGTAATTGGCAAGATAGTGCTTTAGGAGCTGCTTGTATTAAAAAGTACTTGCCAGCAGCAGAAAAAGCTATGAAAGAATCTACCTAGCTAGGACGTGATGCTTCTTTAGCTTATATGGCTATTGTATCTAATTCTGATGTATATGGAGATGCCTTACAACATGGAGCTTCTAAATAGGATGCAGCTGCTATAGCTTTAGGTAGTACTCTGGGTATGTATGCTGTAGACAAGTATGCACATCTTGGGGAATTATTCTTTGATGATGCTACAGAAGATAGTGTGAAAGCAGCTAGAAATGCTATTAAAAATGAATTATTAGGAGAAGTAGACGAGAAAGGTGCTAGAAAAGGAGGTTTAAAAGCTATATTTGATCAAACCAAGGCTTCTAATGATACCCCAGCTAATAAAATTGTACGGAACATACATGCAGCTTTGGATAAAACTAAATCCATTTTAAGTAACTATGCAGATAATTTAGCATATCATACCACGGGATTTTTTGGAAAGGCTGCAGGTGAAGGTTTAGAAGAAGTAAGTGAAGAATTAGTTACAGATACTGCTAAATCTATATATTAGTTAGCAGGATTTTTAGGAGCAGATACTTCAACTTCTAATGTAGGAGCTTGGGATAATGCATTAGAACGATATTCTATGTCCTTTTTAGGAGGTGCTCTTGGTGGAGGTATTTTTTATGCTAAAGAAGCTTTTAATGGGGCATCTTATAAAAGAGATAAATCTAATGAAGAACTGGCTACCTTAATTAGAAACGGTCACGTAGGAGAACTACGTGATGAAGTGGAAAAGTTACGTAAGAAAGGTAAATTAGGAAGTACTAAATTATCTGCTAGTGATTATGAAATTACTTCTAAGGGAAAAAGGGTTTGGTTAACTACTAACAATGAGGAGGATTCTTAGAATTAGAAAATTGCAGACTTAATTAATGATAAAATCACCGCTATTGATACTGTAATAAATAATAATCAAGTTGGTTTAACTGATGATTAGTTATTTAATACAATGGTATTAGGAGAACAAAGATATTAGATGTATAAAGATATTGCTCCTATAACTAACTATTATGAAGATTTTAATGAAGTTCTATCTAATTTAATTAAAGCTGAGTTAGACTACAGAACCGCTTCTCAAACACTAGATGGTTCTACAGAACTTACTGATTCTAATAGAATTACTGACTAGAAATTAAGAGCTTTAACTCCTGAATAGCAACAGAATAGAAGTAATGCTCTTGCTGTATTACAATAGAAAGTAGAGAAAGCTAGACAAGCTAAAGATGAATTTTTATCAGGAAACACTTCTCTTGATTATACTCGTAAACTAAATTTTGCTTTAGACCCTAATTTACATAGTCCTTTTATGGACAAAGGTGTTGAAGCATTATGGAAAGAGCAATTTGGAAACAAGTCAATGGATGAAGTATCTGATGAGGATAAATTACATTTTTATACAGTAGTTTTACCAGAAAAATAGAAGTTTTAGACTAAGGAAGCAATAACTAAGTCTTGGGACAGGTTTAGAGCCATTGAGAAAGTTATAAATCCTGAATTACATAATTTAACAGATAACGCTCCTCAATTTAAACAATGGCATTAGAAATTTCAACAAATAGTTAGTTAGTTAGATTCTAAAGATTTAATATCTAGCTATGCTAATTATGATACTAAGTTAGACACAGAATCAGATGACGAATATAATGCTAGAAATAGTAAGTTAGTAGACCCTGTAACTGGAGCAGAAGAATCTGATTAGGATTTTATTAATCGTAAAAATAATAGAACACGTCAAATTGAAGCTCTCAATGATTAGAAAGATGCTGAGTGGGTTAATAATATAATGTAGTAGTTAGCTGTAGTAGGTAATTAGTTAGACCCAATAGCAGCAGGAACATTAAAGAAACTTATTCCTAAGAGAATTAAGGATGTATTAGCTAGAAAAATATAGTTAGCACCATTAAGTAATGAAGTTAAGAGCATTTTAGGTAGCCTTAATACAGATTTAAGTAATACTAAGGAGGTATTAGATACTATTAAGAATAGTGCTTTAGCTAAAACTAAAAGTTTAGTTAAATAGAAAATAGCAAGTATTCCTAAAATTTATACAAATTTTAAGGGAGAAGAGTTAAATCCCGAAGATTTATTTATGATTGATGGAATAGAAGATATGACTATTTAGGAATTAATAGATAATCCTTCTTAGTTATATGATATTGATGATGTTCAAAAATAGGATATTATCAGTGAATTGCAAGCTATTACTGACCCAGAATTATAGGACTAGATATAGAATATTATAGCTAATATAAATGATCCTCAGGCTACTATATAGAATCTTAATTAGATATGGAAATCTGCTCCTAAATATAAGAATGTAATAGAGGATTTATTAACTTTATATGAATTTAAAATATCTAAGGAATAGTCTGATAAAGTAATCAATAATCTTACTGATTTAGCAAGTGTAATTAGTCCTGATACTAGTATATCTTCATTAGTAAATGATGATATGGGAATCTAGGATTAGTTAGATTCAGATGTTGAATCATATGTTTAGACATTAACTCAAAGTGTAAATAACGAAGTAAATTCCCTAGTTGCAGATGTAGGTAACAATGCTATAGTCAAATTACATAATTCTATATAGAGTACTATTAAGAATCCAGTAATTGAATTGGTTAAATCCCTTGCAGGAAAAGTTCTTGATAAAACTCAAATGCCTGATGTTATTGATACTTTAACTAAATTAGACACTAATTTTGATGAAGTTGAAAATATTGGAGAATTAGTACTTGATAGTGAGCAAATGAAAACTCTTTAGAATACTAGAGATGCGTTGGCTATGGTAGCTACATATTTATATGCAGCTTCTAGTACTCCTACAGGTAATAATGTTATAGGACATAACAAAGTAATGAATGAGTATGCTAAAAAACATAGTGACATTATTCAAAACTGGGAAGAACTTCCTGAAATCGATAATGATTATGCAACTATATATCAAGAACAACTTAATTAGTTTATAAAGACTCTCGATGCCTGGATTGATTTATCTAATAATAATGACATAAATAAAAGAAGACAATTTGAAGAAACCGATAAAGCTCTAACTAGAAGTTTTAATGGTTTATGGCAAGCTAATAAACAACATTTTGTTATTGATGTAAAAGATAAACATTATAACTTGTTAGAAGGTAGTTTGGATGATAATATTCCAGATGTTTCTCTATTTAATTATGAAAAGGCTTTTTATGGTAATTTTTAGAAAGCCTTATAGGAATCTGGAATGTCTGTCTCTGAGTTTTTAAAAGAATCTAATATTCTTGACAAACTAATTAGTTTTAATTAGTTAGGAGATTAGAGAAATACCAGATTAAATCCTAAAATGTAGTATGGAGATATGTCAGAATATGACAAACTCCAATATTTAGCAACTATACTATCACTTAATCCAGTTGATTTTTATAATTTTTTAAAAACTTCAGTAGGATAGAACTCTGATAAAGCACCAATAGCTAGTTAGGAGTATGCTTCAAAAGTAGCTATTGCTTAGACTACTTAGACTTATAGAGATATAATGAAATATGCTTTTGACAAGTCCAGAAGTAATCTGTATAATGCTAATAATACAGTAATTATTACTGGTGATGCCGGTAGTGGAAAAACTTCTGTAGTAGGTAAATCTGTTATTGATTTTTTGGGACCTGAGACTAAAGTCTTATGTGTAGGACCAACTTCTACATAGGCTTAGGGATTAGTTACTTCATTTGGAAGAGGAAAGTCAATGGATATTGAATCCTTGATGAGAAAACTTTTAGGAGATACAGTTTGGGCAGATTTAAAATCTGATTTAAATATAGAGTATAAGCCAAGTAAAAATTAGTTAGAGAAAGATTCTGAATATTTTAGTTATTCTGCAGGTGATTTTGCTTAGACTAAACTTAAAAAAGACTTTACGTTTAATTAGTTAGATGAGATTCCAAATATATTAGCTATAGATGAAGCTACCCATATTCCAGCTCCGGTACTCCAAGTTTTAGATACTTATATGTAGAAAAATGGAGGAACCTTAATGCTACTTGGAGATGAAAAATAGAAAGGATATTATAATAAAAATAATGCCATAGGTAATATGAGACCTGTGGATTTATTTGCTTCTAGAACTCCTGAATTAAGTGTATCTTTACGTGATAATAATATTTAGAAGCAGGCTAATTTAAATAGTGTAAAGACTATTTTGTCTTAGGCTATTACAAATATGTATAAATTGTCAGAATCTGATTTATCATCATACTGGAAAACTATTAATCCTTTACTTTCTAAATTGAACTTTAGAGTTTATAATTAGGATACTTTAGCAGGAGATTTAATTACTAAGACTTTATCAAATGATACTATTAATAAATTAAAAACTTCTACCAATGTGGGATTCATTGGAGATACATCTAGCGCAGCATATTAGGCTATGAAACAAGCAGGTATGAATCCTACTGTATTATCTAAAGATTAGATGTAGGGTTAGGAGTTTGAATATGTAGTAATTGATCAACCATTTACTAAACCTGATGCAGATTTCCATATTAGAGACTTTTTACAGGATTTATATACCTTAATGAGTCGTGGTAAAACTGCTTCTATTTTTATTGATAATGGATTAAGTAGTATTATTGGTAAAAATATATAGGATGATTATACTGCTAAGGCTCCTAGTCTTAAAGATAAGATTAATGGAAAAAGTACTATAGAATAGTTAAAAGAAAGAAAACTTAATATTCTTAATTAGCTAGACTTATCTCCTATTGAAGGAGTTGTTTCTCAACAAAATAATTAGTAGAATAATCAATCTACTTAGCAAGCTATGAATCCTACAGACTTTAAAGCACCTGAATCTTTAAATATAGATAAAGATACTGAAGAAGTAGTTAATTAGTTAATTGATTCTGAAGAAGAGACTAAAGATTCACATGAAATTGAGGATTCAATAAAAAGTGAATTTACAGTAATGTCTTGGGGAGATTGTACTTTAGTTGGAGCTAAAGCTATAGAAGAAACTCATAAAGGTAAAAATGGTAAAGAATATAAAGGAAATGCATGGTATTTTGGACCAGATTAGAATGGAGAATTACGTAATATATCAGCTTTAACAGACTAGAAATCAGTTTTCTGGTATAAAGACAAGTAGGCTCTAGAAAAATAGCTATATTAGGTGAAATCTGCTTTGATTTTTAATCATAGTTATGATGAAACTATTTTAGGTACACGTACTAGAGTAATACCAACTTGTATAACTAATAACTTTAGTAAGGCTGATTGGGACGCTGGTACTTATGAATTAGAAATTCGTTCTGTTGAAGGAGAAATTCAACCTTCTTTTAAGCCTATGCCGGAAGTAGGTATGACTTATAAAGGAAATAAGTATGTGGCTAATATTATATTTAAGGTTAAAAATAAAAAAGGACAAATATGTAAATTTGACTTAGCAGGTATTAATAATCCGGAGACTTTAACTAGCAATTTAAGTAAAATAAAAGACAGAATTAATAAAGAACTTTCTGACCCAACTATTTCTGATGAAAGAAAATCTAAATTACAGAATATTCTTAATACAATTGAAAATAGGTCTTAGAAATGGGCTAATTTATTTGATTCTTGGATAAATAAGTATAATAAAGAGGGTAGTTTTTCTATAGATATAAGTAAAGCAATAGTTAGATAGAAACATACTTGGTTTACTAAGAGAACTGGACCAGAAATAAGACTAGGAGGTAGAATTGATCCTAATGCTGTTGATAATGTTAAGGATTTTAATAATATGAAGGATAGAAATCCTGGATTTGTATTTTCAGAAGTATATACTTATGCAGCTAAAGATCCTACCCTATTGAATATTGACCCTTCTTTAAAAGGAAAAGCAGTAGTATTTGTTTCTTCTGATACTTTATTAAAACCAGAGGATTTAGTTAAATAGTACATAAACCAAATTCAAGATCCAGAGCATAATCAGCCTATAGTCAGAATGATTAGACTTCATAATTACGGTATGACATTTAGTCAAATGACAAGTAATGAGTTCTGTAATAAAATTTAGGGAGGAGATGATACTCGACTTCCTTATAGAGCTAATTATCATGGAATTTAGATGTTTGTTTCCTTATGGAACTGGAGAGCTGCTTTAAGTAAATTTAATGAAGCTTTAAATAATTGGATGTAGGAAAATTAGTATGATGCTAAGAAACTGGACACATTAATTAAAGCTCAAAATTACTTATTTAATAATAAATAGGTAGATGTAGATACATATTTAACTAGTAAAAAATTAACTAGAGCTGACTTAAATAATTTAGAAAAGTTTAACTAGGAAGTATGTAAAGATATACCTACCTTTAGATTAGGTTACTCAAGTAAACATGACTTTCATGTTTAGAGATTTAAAGTTGCTGGTAGTTAGGCTTATAGAAATAAGTCTGAAGCTAATTTAATAGTTATAACTCCAGATAAAGCTAAGCAGTTCTATTAGTTAAGTAATAGAATATTAGGAGCTATATGCCCTTCCCCTTATGCTGATACTTTGGGCCTTTAGTTATTACATCCAGGTGCTTAGAATCCTGATGGAACTAGAGAACCAGACACTCCTTGGGGAGAAAATGAATTTATTGATATAGATAGTGCCGATCATTAGAGAACTCTTTCTGGTTTATTTACATCTGATTTAAGAATTGTAGAAACTAAAGAGGATAAATCTAAAATAGACATTATATATAAACAAGGTGAGTAGTGGTCTGCAATTCCTAGATATTTAAATAATATCCTGAGAACCGTTACATTTTTTTAGTATAATCCAGATTAGCTCTCCGGCACATATACAGAATCTGCTAAAGTGTCTTGGGATGATAATGGAACAAAGAAAACAGTAAGTATTTAGATAGGAGATTTATTTGGTGATGGAGGATTGTTAAAAACAAGAAATGATACTAAAGCTAAACCTGGAGAACATCCTGATAGAAGTCTTGCAGATATGTTTGATTTAATGTTCCACGGGACTACTGATGATATTCATAGAAAATATGATAAGAATAACCCATTAATGAGAGCAGATGATGCTAGATTCCCTTATGGTTTCTTTATTAATCCTGATATATCTAGAACTAAAGAAAGTGCTAGTTCTACTGATATAATTAGTATTAAAGCAGGAAAAGAAACAGTATTTTATCCTATTAAAACATCTGATGAGTTATTTACTTCAGATAATGATTTAAGGGCAGCAGGAATTGATTTATCTATTGATGAACTATTAAATAATACAGTAAGTCCAACTAATTCTACAAATACTTAGACTAGTACTGCTCCAGCAACTACTTAGTCTAAAGTGATTCCATTAGAATAGAGAATGCCTGTAGCTGCAGAGGTTCTTAAGTAGATTAATGACTCAGGTTTTAGCTTTGACGAAGATACCTTAGAGGAGGCTGTTGATAAACTAAATGAAATTACTAGAGATTAGATAATAGACATATTTAAAGCTGTTGGTTAGGACTAGGCTTTAGAGTTACCTGTAAATTACATTTATTAGAAAACTGGAGATGTTAAAAAATAGACTTTAAAGGATATAATTAGCTCTTAGATTCAAGGTGATTTTAATTTAAAAACTAAGAGTGTTAATGGAGAATCCAAATTAATAGTAGAAAATAACAGAACTGAGTATGAATTAGATACTGAAACCTGGACTCTTAAAGGTAATTAGGTATAGGAAGTTGCTAATAGATTTGATTAGTTAGTTGATTTTGGCGGTAAGAAAGTAAAACAATCAGCGGCTCTTAATTAGTTATTAAATAGCTAGGAATTTAGAGAACAAATTAATGACGATGATACTTTAACTAGTTTTATAGAGGAATTAAACACCCTTATAAATAATGCTGAAATCCTTAATGAGGATTAGATTTCCGAAAAATTACATGATTTAGTAGATAATCTTGATTATATAGATATAACTGGATTAATAGAAGAGAATTATCCAGAATTATATAAAATATTTGAATGCTAATGGCAGTATGTAACTTAATAAATACCTATAGTCCAGCAGATATAGGTAGAGCTTTAATGACTTATTCACGTGACGAAAATGCTGATAAATTTATTGATAGATTTATAAACAAATAGGGAATACCTAAAACGACTAGATATAAATTAGATTCGTTAGATTCTGAAGATGCTATTTAGAAATCCATTCAAGGATTTAATAAATCTATGGATGATGCAATAGCAGCGCTAACTTCTAGGAAACCAGATTTGCTTCCCAAATTTAATGAATTAAGAAGTAAAGTATTAGAAACCCTTCATGTAGACTTAGACGAACACTCGTCTGGGTCTACTCCGGAAGGAGATAGTTCTATTGAAGCTAAAACTACTTTTGAAATATTAGATAATAATTAGTTAAGTTTAGATGAACATCTTAAAGAAATATATGGTACTGGAGCATATAATATTATTAGACAATTAAAGGAAGGATTTAATGATAATCTTTTTGCAGCATGCTATTATAATGCAGCTAATGGAGCGTTAGTTGTACAAGCGGATAGTATATTAAATTAGAATCTTATTAATCTTAAAAATAAATACTTTAAATAGATAGTAGAATATTTAAAATCAGTAGATTCTAAGTATGAAAAATTACCTAATGAATTTGTAAATGAAGAAGGATTTATAGGAGGTAAGTATTTTTATGTAATGCAAGCTTTCTATGACCATATGAAACATATTCCTAATTTACAACAGACTTTAGATAGTTTATCTTCTAAAAAACTTAATAATTATGATAAAATATCTAATACAGAGATATATACTTAGGTAGTAAATACCTTATTACAAAATCCTGATTTTAAAAAGACCTTATTTAATATTTATAGATCTGGAAAATAGCAAGATAATGTAAAGAATACATTGTATTCAGCAGACCATTTATCTTCTTATTTCTATGAAGTTAAAAGATTATTAAATACTAAGAAATATCAAGATTTATTAAATATTGAAATAAACGGAAAAACAGTTAGAGATATATTAGATAGTTTTGAATTAGAAAATAATGATTTATTAAATGCTGCAAACGCGTATACTTCTCTTATCCATTTCGATGAAATGTTAGTAGACTCTTTAGGAGATTCTATTGACATCAAACAAGGATAGAAAGGAATGGAGTTTGGGGACTCTACTAAATATTCATATAAATAGGATACAACAAACTAGAAAAAAGGTTGGCAAACAAGTGAATCTGTAAAATCTGAAAAATATGTAGCAAAAGTAACTGATGCTTTTCTAAACTAGATAAGAGTATTAAGTTATAAAACTGACCAATTTTAGAATAGAAGATTAAATAGTACTTCAGTTATTGTAGCTGCTAGAAATCTTATTGATGATGTTCTATATAACAAACTTGATTTATTTCAATGGTCTGGAAATAATTAGAATAGGAAAGAGGCTCTTAATGATTTTGCTTTAGCTTTAGCGGATTTACATGATAATCCATAGAATTAGTTATATACAGCTTTAAGTTTATTATTTGAACCAGTAAAAGGAAGTAGTTAGAGATTAATTGATATAATTCCATTAAATAATACTACTGCAACTACCGAATATGATTTAAATATATTATATTCATTATATGAAGCTGCTTTAAATGAAAGTAATCCAAACTCTTTAAGATCTTAGGAATTAAAAAATATTAAGCAAATAAATGGTCCAGTTTCTTAGCTATCTGCTGAAATATCAGGTATTATAGCTAGAAATACTACTATGCATTATCTTGAAACATCTTTTGATGGCGAAACTGGTATGGTTCAAATCAAAGTAAAGAAAAGATACTTTAATAATGCAGATACTTACAAAACTAGAGTAAGAATTAATAGAAATATTAATAACGCCTCAGCTTCTGAACGTGAAGCCAGACGTAGTAAGTGGTAGTTTGATACTATTAATACTGTAGATGGCAATAAGTAGTATTCTGTAGTAATTGGAGATGAAAAAGTTACTTATATATCTGCTCAAATATTAAATTCTGATGGTAAATATTAGAATAATGAATTATTTAATGATTTAAATAAAATTGATTTAACTTTCTTTAGATAGAAATTACTTAGAAATGAGGAACTCACTGAACGAGAAAGAAAATTAAAAGACTTATTATCTTTTATCGATGATCATTTAAGTTTAAAAATTTTAGATAACCCTTCATAGAAAATTCAATAGCTTGAAATATTTTAGTAGTTAAATAAAGATAATTTAAAGGATTTAACTACGTTAGCTATTAAAGCAGCTTATGTTAACTATCTCTATGATGAAGCCGGGGACTAGGATTTTGCATAGTATTTATCTAATACAGGTAAGGATGGAATTTATCGAATTTATGAGAATAATAAAAAGAGTAAACTGTTTACTAATATGTTTAATAACTTAAAGATTACAGTTGCTTCTTTTAAAGATAGTGTACTTGAAGCTTGGAGTGACGCTTATTCTATGTAGTCAGGAGAAGCTTCCAAAGCTACTACTAAAAATAAAGCAGGTGATAATATTCCAAATAATAGTGTAAATAAATTAGGTACTAATATTCATCATTATTTATTTAAATAGAAGGATACTAATGCAGACAGTTTATTCTTTGTGCAAGATTCTACTAAAATTAGGGGTATCCAACATGACCTAGAAGCTACTTCGTAGTGGCAAGAGTCTAAATAGTTAAAGAATTTTTCTCAAGGAGAGTTATTCTTCCATTCTGTATTTAATAAGTTCTGGGGAAGCTATTTACAATATGGAACATTTATAATATAGCCTACTGCTTACTCTGATAAAACTACTTTCATTAATTATGAAATTACTAAGGATTTATTTGGAGATGATATTATAAGTGATGAAAATCTGAAAGATACTATAGTTGACAATACTATTAAGACTATAGGTACTTTCTATAAAAATGTATGGAATTCGACCAAAAATAAACTTCAAAGACTAACTGATGCTTATAATAATTAGCATAGGACTAACTATACATATCAATAGATGTTAGCTAATATCACTGAACCGGAGTTAATTAAGTTAGCTGATTCTATTGGTGAGAAGGTTACTTTAGATGCTGATTATAGAAAAGTAGGTAAACATTTAGCTGTAAATGAACTCTTGTAGTATTATGCTGAAGAGTTATATGCTAATAAAGACACTTTGAATACCTTCTTAGAGCAATAGAAACATTTATTTATACAAAACTTTCTTGATAATAATTGCACTTATCAAGTAGTTGATTTAAATGACTCAGTAGATAATTATTATGGTGAAAAGTTACCTGAATCTATTTCTAATAATCCTATCATGTAGACTATTTTAGGATTGTATAAGAATGACTCTAAGGGTAGAAGTGCTTTCTTTAAAAACTGGGTAGACGCTAAGACAGGTAAGTTGATTTTAGCTAAATAGAACGGTTTAAATATTATATCAAATACTAAAATAGATTCTAGTAAAGATATTGTAGTAAATCCATTGCTTGATAAATTCTTCTATGTTGAAGGATTCTTAAGTAATAATTTACGTATGAGTTTAACTGGTTCTGAAATTAATCACCCAGATAAAGCTAAACAAACTACTTATAATTTAGTAAAATCTTGTGATAATTCTGAGGAGTTCTTTAAAAAGACTAAAATATAGGTAAGTGAAAATACTTTCTAGCAGGCTAAAGAGTTTTTAAATACAACTAATTCTGTTGCTGACTTAAAATATACTACAATACCTGCTAATATATCAAGCTTTATAGATGATGTCTATCATTAGTCTATGACTATGATAGCTAATGTAGCTTAGGGTACTTAGTTTAAACGTAATGTAATTATACCTGCTACTTTATAGTATTGTCAACCTAAAGTTATAAATGGTATTTCTGCTAAAACTAAATGTGCTGTAATTAGAGATGAAAGCGCTTCAGTATATAATTATAGAGGAGACCATGAAGACGATATTGACTCTGCGGATGGTTCTGCTCAAATTAATCCATTCTAGTCTATTTTAGAGAACAAAGCATTAGGTTCTTAGGCTGTAGGATTTATTAAAAAACCTATTTGGCATGCCTATGACCCTGTAACAGGTACTGCATTCTTAGCTAAGTTTGCAACTGATACTATTACTAATGAAACTATGCGAGCTTCCTTAAATTCTCACACTAGTCTTTTTAAAATGTTTAAAAAGATGACTAACTTACAATGGAAAGGTGATGTGGATTTAATGCAATCTATAGCTTTAGGTAATCTCGATGAATCTAAAATTTTAGCTACAGCTAGATGGTTTAATAATGTTATTCTTGGAAATGCTGATGGGGTTAAAAGTAATCAGTTGTATTATAAAGACAAGTACGGAGATCAGATTCAAATTACTGGTTTTAACAAAACTATAACTAAAGAAGGAAATACTCTATATTATACCACAGAGGCACCTGTAATTAAAGGTATAGAAGCTCCTTCGCATAAAGTATATCATGTATTTTATGATTCTCCTAACTAGAAAAGTAATCATGTCACTTTTGATACTTGGCAATAGGCATAGGCATTTTTAATGGATTAGTCTAATCCAGAAATGACTAATAAGCATACTATTAATTCCTTATTTGAATTACATACAGCTTTAGGAGGTATTAATTGTGTTGATAGTAAGGGAAATTATTCTGAATTCAGTAATGAGGTAGTTGTTAATTTTATGAACGCAGTTGGTCATAAAATTAATGAAGGTACTGATAATGCTCCTCTTGATTAGGATAATTATATACAACCACTTAAATAGTATCATATTGGTTATGCTTTAAATAATACAGCAGTAAAAAATGGTGCATAGAATATTAATCAATCTAGTGCCTGGTATGATGATGAGGACCTTAGTTACTTTGAAGTAGACTCAGATGGTCTTGGAATGTAGATGAATGCTGACCATGATATTATAGATTCTGAACTTACAGAGTTTTCTCAGGTTATCACTGCCACATCAGCATATGGATTTACATATGATAACACTGATGAAATATTTTAGGGTCTTGGAAGAGCTTCCTTAGCCACTACTAAGAAAATGAGTGAAGCTGTAGATACCTTTATTCAGAATTTTGAAGATCCAAAACAAGCTTAGTCTGATTTATATGATGCTATTGGTAGAATTGTAATGAAATCTTCTGCTATTAAAGATAGAGAGAGTTTATAGCATGTAATTATGTAGGCAGTAGAATCTGTATTCTATAAAAGTAAAAATCATCAGTAGGATAGTTCTAAAATACCATTTAGTGACCCTAATGTATATTCTGATTTTATTGCTACATTAGCTAGTACAATTAACAAAGAAGCTATCAAACGTAAGCACCCAGGTTCCGGATGTGTTATGGTTCCTGCTTATCATATGATTCAATACTTTGAGTTTGGAGGTGAGAAATTAATGGCTACTGACCTCTTAAAAAGAGCTTAGGAAGACTATAAATAGTCTTTAATTACTCTATTATAGAGTCACAAAGACTATACACCACAGACTAATTCTATAGGAGAGTTTTTTATAAATGGACAATCTATTAAATAGTTAGAAGATTAGGTACAAAAATTAAAAATAGAAAATCCTGATAGAATTGATACATAGGATATAACTAGTTATAATCATTAGCTTATTTAGAGATATTTAAATAGAAAATAGCAAGAAGTAGAAATAAGATCTGATAAAAGCTGGTTTATGCCTTCTGATAATGTAAATATTATTGATTCAGAAGGAAAAATTCATACTGTAGAATTAAATTCTATGGATGACTATTACAAGTTTAAGGATGGGATTAATGATATAGAAATAGCTAATAATGTATCTATAAAAGTTGATTATAAAAAAGGTACATATAAAATAACTTCACCTACAGCAGAGTTAAATTTAACTAAGGTTGATGGTAAATGGATAGCAGATTCTACAGAGTTATCAGCAGTAGCTACTTAGTTAGTTGATAAAGTTACACTACCAGGTGGTGAGGTAGTTACCGGGGAAAGACAGTAGTATAATTTTAAATATTAGGAAAATATAGTTAGACCCCATGATTTAAGACCTTCTTTACTTAGATGGCAAGATTCTAAAACAGGAGAATATATGAATATATTCGATTCTCCAGTTATTAGAGACGCTTATACTAATCCTAAAGGTAAAAAAGCTAATCATCAATTATTAGTTTAGGCTGAATTAAATAATATTCATAATGGAACTTATACTGATAGATTTGGTAATGAGAGAACTATTATGTAGGGAAGTTTATAGAATTATGCTGCTGAACTTGTGATGTCTAATATCTATAAAGATAAATTCGGAATAGAAAATGAATCTCTTGCTGAAGTTCTTAAATAGGGAGAGGACTATTTTTATAAGAAGTTTAATAAAATAAATGCTCCTGCTAATACTAGTTATGATTTTGCATTTGTAAAAGATACAGGTAATACTACTTTAATAACTTTAACACCCGTTAAAAATAATGACTATATTTAGTATAAAGGATTTGAAGCCAGTTAGTTAAGCACTAATGATAAGGAGGAAATCCAGTTAACTAGGGGTAATAGAGACCTATTTGAAGTTGGTAAATGGATTAATGCTCCAGAGGTTACATATAGAGATGGAGAATTTATAAATAATGATGGTATAGTATTAGACCCTAATTAGTATAGACTAAGAGATTTAGATGACCATACTTCTGTTCAAAGACGTGTTGATTATGTAAAGCAATATGTTGAAACTACTAAATAGATAGTAAAGGGAAGAGTTGTTTATAAAACTCACACCCTTTATGAAATAGCTCCATTATCTGACTTTAAGATAGCTTTAGGTAATGAAGCAGATGCAGCTAAATAGAGGGCTTCTATTATTGCTAAAATTTATAGAGCAGATAATTATAAATTAGCTTAGATAAATAACTATAAAGTATATAGTGAAGGTGCTCTTAAGCATATTAGTTCTGCAAGTGGTTTCTTCATAAAAAATTAGTTAATTGATTAGGATGTAAGAAAATTATTAGAGACTTAGTTAGACAGAATCACAGCCACCAATCAATAGAAATCTAAAGATGAACTTGTAGCTTTATCTAAAAAAAATAAGGCTACGTATGAAGAATTATTAGAAGATTTCTTAAGAAAAGAGGCACATAAACGATATGTTAGTTTCTTAGATTCTTAGAACTTTATAGCTGCTCGTATTCCTGCTCAATCTTTATAGTCCTTTATGACTATGAGAAATATAGCATGGACTGAAAACTCTAAAAATATATCTTATGTAAGTCATTTCTAGACTTATTTATAGGGTTCTGACTATGATATTGATAAGGCTTATATAATGGGACAATCTTATGATGAAAATGCTGCCTATATAGGATGGAGTCCTTTATTTAATTATAATAGTGTAGAAACTTTACAAGCTAGTAAGACCTTACCTATTCCTAAACATATTGTTGCATATAAAGGTGATTATGATATATCTAGTGAGATAAATACTTTAATTAATTTAACTGAAAACTAGGATATAAATAAAGTATTATAGAATGTACGTGAATTGGGTAATGCAGCTTTCATCAAACAATTATCTAAAATAATTAGAATTGCCGAACAACATAATGGTATTAATTATTCAGGTGATGCCAAGGTATTAAATACTTTGATAGAAACTATTAATAAACATGAAAATTATCTTATTTCTGATAATGTAGCAGAATCAGCATTTAAAAACGTAGCTTCTGCAAACATCTATTAGGTGTCACATGATATTAGAAATCGTGATTAGGCATATACAGCTATTGCTATGGGTATTATGCGTAAAGCTGCTGATAATTCTCCAAAAGGTAACTAGGCAGCTACTTTAAATATGCTTAATCCTATGACTAAGTATATTATGCAGTATCAAAACCTTGTAGGTAAGAATGTGATTAGTGTAGCAGCTAATGGTGAAAAAGTATGGTTTAATACTTTTTATTATTGGACAAAAGTGTTAAAGTCTGGTAATTAGGAAGCAATAAATAAATTAAAATTTTAGCATACTTATAAAAGAATAAATGGAAGAGCTAAGGGTACTCCAATAGAGTAGACTATTAATCATATCCCTGATTTAAATAGATATGATGAACAAATAAAGTCGACGTTATAGAGTCAGTTTGGCGTTCTTGATAATGAAGATTATAAATATGTTGATCAATTAATCTCCTAGCTTCTTTCCGCAGCTACTGATAATGCTAAAGAGCTTATTCTTGCTAAGATAAATGCGGGAACTAATTTTGCTAGAATGTATGTATATGGAATGATGATGGGACTAAACATAAATGATTTAGTTGCATTTATGACCAGTCCAGTGTCAGAACTTATAGATTAGTTAGCTAATCCTAATATGTTCTAGAATGAAAGTGGTAATGCTGCTATGGCTATTAATTTAGCTTAGGGTATTGTTGGAGTTAATAAATTCTTACATGGACAAATAAGAACAACAAAAGAAGACATTGAAACTGGTGAATAGGAGACAGTATGGATGAATAAAATTAAATATGTAATTAATTCATTAAAAAATACTGATATCTATGATTTAGTTAAGTAGAATGCCGGGTTGTCTGAAGAAGAAGATATTAAAGGATTAGGAAGTGTTATGCAAGCTTATATTAATTATGCTATAATTAATTAGGATGTTGATTTAACTGAATTAATTGATACTAATGACGTTGAAGTTAACTCTTATCTTAGATACTGCCAAGATTTAACAGACAAATTAAGACAAGTTAGAGCACAGTATAAGAAAGATTCAGATTTTAAAAATGATATAGAAGAATTTAAAAATCTATATAATGATGCCTCTGAAATTTCTACAATATCATCAGCTTGGTTAGGACTTAATTAGGGATTACCTACTTCTGAATTAGATTTACTTTCTAGAATGAATCGTATGTCTAAAATAGTTAGTGACCGAGAGAAAGCTCTAAATATAAATGTATCTAAAATATATCCTAAAGAGGGAGCTAAAGAGAAGGAAATTTAGGAAGCAGAATAGGCTAAAGAATAGTTAATTAATAGACTACATGAGAATAATCCTACTTTGGATCCGGAATATATAGCAAATGAATTAGATATTGCTCACGAACAAGATTTAATTAATAACTTTGATATATATAAATATTTAGTAGATGATGAATATAGAAAACAAGCATCTGATTACTATGATATAATTAAAAGTACTGCTAATGTATTTGAAATGATGGAGTAGATTCCACATTATAAATAGATTTTATAGTTGTTTAAATCACTTGTTGTGGCAAATAATACTTTCGCATCTAAGAGTAGATTAGTTAATAAGCTGCTAGCTAACTCTGAAAATGTTAATGATAAATAGCTAAATGGAGTAATTAAATATGTTGATAAATTAAATACATTATCTTTTATGAGAACTCTTACTCCAATAGTAGTTAATTAGGCAGATGGATTTGATCCATATTTTTAGAGTATTAAAGTTAACAAAATCGATCCAAGTACTATAAACGGTATAGCTACTTTGAAACATTGGGTTGAACATGAGTTTCTTAATTATTTAAAGAAAACTTATCCTAATAATTCTTTAGTTAAACATCTTACTCTAGTTCCTTATAATAATACAGAGGTATTAGCAACTGATATAGATTTGCTTAATCCTGATATAACCATATAGTCTAGAGAGGCTTATGATGATATATTAAGAGGAATGGCTGATTTTGAGACTAGATAGTACTAGGGAGATTATACTATTGCAGATATTTTACAAATGTATAATATAGCAGTAAACAATAACTAGTATGGTGGTGAACGTCTTACTACATCTTTCAAAGTTTGTACTAATCCTAAAAATATTTTAAATTAGTATTTAAAATTTATATCAGATTAGGATTGGGATATTGAAACTGATTAGGAATATAACTATACTGATTATTAGATAGCAGCGGCGCCTATAATTAGTACTTATGCAGAAAGCTATCATTAGGAGCCTTTTGTTAAAGTGAACGACCCTGTTAGAGGATATGTGCTCAAAAAATTAGATAGTAATAATTAGTACTAGGAGTATGATTTAATTCCACCACCTGTGCCAGATGAAGATTATCAAAGTAAGATGAATAGATACCAAAACTTTAGTGAGAATAGTCCTTTAGAAATGCCTAATATGCATAATACATTATTCTTAACTAAGATAGTAGACTTTGATGGTAAATTTGAGGATTTAGATGTAGATGAACAAAAATAGACTATAGATGGTATTAGAAACTTGCTAACTTAGTATATAACTTCTAATAAAGCTTCACTTATAAAAGACTGTTAATTAATGGGATGTGATATAAAGGTATTAGTTAATAATTATGTAGATGGTAAATTATAGACTCAAGAGCAAACATTATTAAAAAATACTGATGAGAATATAGATATAAATAGAGCAGTTGAATTAATTACTCAATTGCCTAAAGCTGAACGTACTAAACTAGCTGCTCTTTTTAGGGCAGCTAGAGTACAAGCTTTAAAAGAATCAGATGTAGAAAAACATGAGTTTATTAGTAATACTACCCTTGGATAGCTTCAGGATAAATATCCTGATTTAAAAGAAGCTTTCCCTGAATTAGAGATTAACGAAAATCATACTATAATAGCTTGTAATCAAATTTAGTTAAATGGTTCTAAATATTTTGGTAGAGTAGTAAGCCCTAGTGGTTCAGATATTTTCTTTGTAAATGGGTTTTATGGTGCTTAGGACTTATTTAATTATCTTGATTAGAGATAGAAAATAAAGAAAGCTATAGATAATAATACACTTAGAGAAGACCTAAAGGAATATCAAGGGGAATTAAATTCTATAGTAAATAAATATAATATTACCGGAGAAAAACTTTTATTAGATTATTTAGATAATAAATCTAAGTATAAACCTTTTAAAGATTCAAATGGTAATAATATAATTCCTTCTAAGACTCTTAATAATATATTATGCAAGATATAGGACATATATAATTCAGATATAGGTAAGTCTGACTTAGAATTAGCTATTAGGAGTATAAAAGATCCTAAACATAAAAATAGATTTGAATATAAACTTACTATGAAAAATTTATATTCAGTACTTTCTAATTATATACAAGATATGCCTTCTTTTTAGGATTTTAATAGTTTAAGTTAGGAAGATTTATAGGAATTCCTACATAAGATATTTTTATTCGATCCTAATTTAATGAAAGCAAAAGTTTCTAAGATAATAGGAGGGGAAACAAAAGAAGTTATTAAAGAAGCTGTAGATAAAAAAATTCCACAAACTGAAATTAGAAAGAAATGGAAAGAATTATAGGAAGAGTGGGATAAATAGGGAGTTAAACTAGAATCTTTAGCTAAAACTATTAAGAATAGTCCAGAACAGGCAATCGGACTATTAAAAACAGCATTAGCTAATTTAAATCCTGACATATCTATTTAGGATGATAAAATATAGATTAAATATAAAACTAAAGAAGAAGTATAGTAGAAAGAATCTGCTAAATAGTTAATTTTATCTTTTCCATATTCGTCCTTAGGTGAAGTATATAATTTTGGTTATGATTCTAAATACTTATTTAGTCCTGTAAAAGCGGAAGAAGGAGTTGATACTGATGGTATGTATCATGGGGTTTATATTTATAAGTATTATAATCCTAGCACTAAGGTTACACACTATGCTATATCTAGAAGTATAATATCTCCTAATTCATATTCTCAAACATTTAGTTCTTTAGAAGCAGCAAAAGCTAAAATAGATGATTGGAATGCCACACAAACTCTTAGAGAAGCAGGATTATACTCAATTAAGATGAATTCAACTGTTACACGTACTTCTAGAATAGAACTAAAGGGAGTTAAAGAAGGATAGATAATAACTACTTTAGATATTTAGTTACCTAGTATACATAAGTTGCCTGAAATATTTAATTAGGTATTAAAGGGTACTTTAGCAGATTTTAGAAAAGTATTTCCTGATATAGAAGGTATTGAAACCCTAAATACTCCTGAGAAAGCTGCTACTTTTATTTATTTATTTACTAAAGACTTAAAAACAGCTGAAAATAAAAACACTGATATTAATTAGTTGATTAAAAGTAATTAGAAATTAGGTAAAGAAATAGTAGATAAAATAAATAAAGCTGAAACTAAAAGTTATTTAGTAGAGGAAATGAGAGGTAATATAGCTACTCTTAAATATCTAGAAAATAACGGTAATAAAATAGATATTACTGGTAAATTTGGAGATGAAGCAGCTACAAAACCTACTACAGCTTCAATGGAATAGGCAGTCCAATATTTTAATGAAAAGTTTGGTATAGCTATAAATACTATGTCCCAAACTGAACTAGATGACTTTGGAAAGTAGAATAAAATTAATGTAAAAAATGCTAGAGCCTTTATATATAATGGACAAATCTATATAAATAGTAGTAATGCTAATGTATCTGATGTATTTCACGAGATGGCTCATATATTTTTAGGAGTTTTAAAATCTAAATATCCTGATAGTTATCAAGCAATTATAACTAAATACTAGCAAAAACCTAAATTTAGAACTAATTTAGACTATATTAATGAAGCTTATACTAACTTTGCAATGTAGGATAAATTAGAGGAGTGTGTAGCGGATATGATAGCTGATTAGATGTTTTAGAAATAGAGCTTACTTAAGGAATTTAAAGGTCAAGACTTTTTAGAAGATTTTAAATTCATATTTGACAATTTTCCTCAAAATGTAGCAAATCCCATAGCTGAATCAGGATTATCTTTTGATACATTTATGAAAGAAGGAATTTTAGAAAACTCAGAAGCTATAAAAAGAAATATGAAGATAGCCAATTTAATTAGATAGAATATAGAATTAGGTAAAATAAAAGAATTTGGTTGTTAATGGGATGTAAGTATAGATTTAATAACAAAGTATATAATTCATATCAATCTTTAATAGAAGAATTTAGTGATGGTGATATTTAGAGTGCTCTAGCTATATTATATAGTTTAGAGCATGATAAGTAGACCTTATTATACGATAAATTAGATAAACTTAAAAAGGAATATAAATTCTCAGCAAATAAAGAATCTCCTATAGATGATGTAGATATAAATGTAGGAAAGGATTTTACTACCTAGACATTTATTGATTCGGCTTACTTTAAAGTAGATGGTAAACCTCCTATGTTTCGTATAGATTTTGATAATGAATACTTACCTATAGTTAAAGAGTAGTTAATAAATTAGGGATATACAGAATAGTAGGCTGAAAATACTATAAAACAAAGAAAGTCAAATTGGGAAACTATAGCTAAAGATGCTGCTGACGCTCACAGAATTATAGTTTCTTCTACTAGTTAGGATGATGATAGACATTTTGCTGGAGCTACTTTAAATACATCTTTACAACCAGTATTTAATTAGTTACATGACGTAGTTAACTCTGTAGAAAAAGAGGTATTTAAGAAAAATAGGGGAAATGGAGCTTATTTATTAAAAAACTTAAATATTTCTGCTAAACTACGTGATTAGATAGAAAATATAATAGGACATATTGACTATTTATGTGTAAAACCAGATGGAACTTTAGATATATATAATCTTGCTGTATCTATAGATAATGAATCCGATTGGGCTGCTGTTAAAAAAGAAAAGTACAAATATAAACTAGCGTTCTTAAAACGAATTTTAGCATATAATGGTATAAACGCTACTGATATTAGAGTTAATCTTATTCCTATAAAGGTTAAATATGATAATTAGTTCTAGAATATTACTGGAATAGAAGCATCTAAAGCTATTAGCTATGATATGAAAGATTCTCAATATACTATGTAGAAATATGATAATATAGTAGCCAATTTTATAGATTCTAATATAGAAGCTATTGATATTAATGATGAGGACTTTAATACTATCAATACACAATTGGCAAGAATTTTTCCTAATTAGAGTATAGAAGTCACAGCAAGTGGTATTAAGGAATCAGCTAAAGGATGGGTTAAAGCTAATTGGAATATGATAGCTAAACCTTCAGAAGAGAAGGGTTGGGATATATTGTTTCCTGGATAGAAAGAAACCGTTCATGTGGATGATACTAGAATAGGTGAAAATAATGAATAGGTTGTAGCCATGGTAACTCAATTGGAAGATTAGCTAATAAATTCTACACCAGCATAGAAAGCATCTTATCGTGTAGTAGCAGATATACAAGCTGCTTATGAATAGGGACTAGATTCTTTTTATTGTTCTTTAAAAAATAGTTCTTTTATACAAAAGTAGTTAAATAAGTATTTTGAGTTTGATACTAGAGACCCTGATGGTAAACCAGATTATAAGTGGGAACTAATAGATAATAACACTTTAACTAATGCTAATATATTATTATTTAAGCATAAAGTTACTAATTAGATTGATATTGTTACAATTACTCCATTTGATGTTAGCACTAAAGTCAAATATAAAGGAAGAGAAAATTTATTAGGTTCTTATCTTACAGACTTAAATAATAAAAATTTTACAATGTAGGCTAATTATGGTAATATTGAAGCTATAAAAACTCTTACTGCTTTAAACTAGATATTGCCTAAATTACCTTTTACTCCTAAATTAGGAACTTTAAAAGTGATAGGAATATCTAGTTTACATAATAAAAAAGGTTGTGAAATAGATATATCTATGTTATTACCTCATTTTAAGACAATAGTAGATGTAGTTAAAGAAAATAATAGCTCACTGAGTTTAAACAATAACTTTGAAGGTGTGGAAACTATAGATCCTGCTGAATTAATGATTCAAACTTGGCGAGAAGCTTTAAGTAGTCACCCAGAAGTATCTGAACTTAAAGAAATAGAAGATGATATTATATCAAAAACTAATTTAGATGGAACTATAGTAGATGGTTTGGAAACTACTAAAACTATTGAAGGTAAACTAATTAAGCTTTAGACTATTATTGATAAAATAGAACATATGGATAGATTACCTAAAAATCCCAGAAGAATTAAAGAATTAGTTTATTCAGCAGATAAAACATTATCTTCTTTGGCAAAAGTTTATATATCAGCTTTAAGAGCCTTAAATATGTATAATGGAGATTTATCTCTTGAAAATGAAGCTTTTGGATAGATGTCTGAATATATATTTAAAACTCAAAGTATTCCTAATACAAATGTTCGTGTAACTGGTTTTATGTTTTAGTAGGCTGTAAACAAAGTAGCTGATAGAGTTTTACATGAATATTCCCCATTACGTAAAGTTATGAATAAATTTTTTGAAGCAAAAGGATACACAGCATTACGTAATAGTACTATAGGTGATGAAGTACGAATCTTTAAAAATCTTTACGATCCATATTATTTGAGTGTTGGAGAATTGAAATTTAAAAATCCTTATGACGAAGCTAATGACCTAGATATTTCAGAAAGAGAATTTTTAAAAAATGTTCTATTTGAAATAAATAAGATAAGATATGAAATGCGAGGTTAGACTTGGTAGTTTACTGGAATTAATGATTCACATCTTATTGATTCTATTAAAAACACAAATTATTTGGATGTTCCTCTGGAAAGAGCTTCAATTGCCACCCGTAGAACTAAGGCTAAGTAGGGTTTTAAGGAATTCAGACAAAGATGGATGAAGAGAATAATGCATCCAGTAGATGCTTATAATGAATTTATGGATGACACTCTTAATGAAGAAGAGAGAGTAGAAAGAAAAGCTGACTTAGAAAATTTACAAGCATATAATCCATTTAAAAGATCTGAAGATTCTAATAGACGAGCTAACTGGTTAAATGAAAAAGGATTGGATTACTTTGAAACCAATGTTGAGAATATTCTAATTGACTTTATGGAAAAACATATTTAGTCTGTTGAATATTAGAAAATGTTAACTAGAACCAAAGGTATTTTACTTGATTTATACTTAAAAGGAGAAACAGAAGATGATATTAAAAATGTAGAACATACGGTAAAAACCATAAATGATTTTTTGTCAGTTTCTGTATTTAATTAGTCTATAATGGAACCTCAAACTAAAGCTATTGAAGCTTTAATTGATCCTATTAGAAGAGCTGTTAGTAAATGCTATATTGCTGGAAATGTAGCAGGAACTGTTCGAGATACTATTCAAGGTTTATTTGAAAACTTAGCAAGAAGTATAAATAAATATCAAACAGATATAACTGCTGCTGAAGTCCTTAGTGGATATAAAGAAGTAATAGTAGAGGGACCTCAAAATATTATGACTATTAGTAAACTTAATTAGTTAAATCTTAAATACAGATTATCTAATATGGATATTGCTAAAATTTCTGAAGGTTAGAAAACTTGTAGAGGTGGTATTTTAAATTGGGAAAATTGGGCTTACTCCACTCTTTATGGACCAGACTATTTAAATAGAATGGTATTATTTACTGCACAAATGAAACATGATGGAGTATTTGATGCTTATTATATTAAAGATGGTTAGTTAGTCTATGATTGGAGACGAGATAAGCGTTTTGATTTATATGCAAAAGGTGACAGAACAGATGAAGTTGCTTATTAGAAGTAGCGTTCTTTATATCTCAGCTTAATGCGTATGATGAATTAGGAAAATGGAACTAGTTTAACTGAGGGAGATGATTTACCTGATGCATATACTCAAGCTTAGGTAACTTCATTTAAAAATCTCGCAGATAGTATATATGGAGCATATAACCAGAGTACTAAAGCTAAATATGAAAACATTGCAATAGGTCGTAATTTTGCAGTTTTTTCTACATGGATGAATGGTTTAATAGATAACTATGGAAAGTCTAGACAAATCTCAAATAGTTCTTATCATGTAGAGCAAGAAACAAGAAATGGTAAACCTCTATACTGGAATAAATATGGAGAAGCGGTAACTTTAGAAGAAGGTGGTGATGAAAATGCTCCTGTAGTTAAATATGTTCCAGATATGGTACAAGGAATAATTTATACAATAGCTGATGCTCTTAAAGAATTTCATTATAATGGTATAGATGGTTTTAAAGAAAACATTTGGAATAATGAAGTACAATAGGCTAACTTACGTAAATTATTCTCTGATTTATTAGTTAGTCTAATAGTAGCAGGTCTATTTGGATTAGTATTTAATCCTATGTATAAAGACCATAAGAAAAATGCAGATGGTTAGAACTTAATAGGTAATGCAATTACTGAACTTATATATAAAGGAGGTCATAGTGCTTTTGACGGATTTAAGGGACCGTTAGCAGTATTAGATTATTTAGGTAATTCTACCAATCCTGCTACTTATAAATTATAGTCTAAAATAATTAATGATATGTGGAATTTAGTTACTGGAAATAAATCTTTAACTGAAACTATAATGAATTCACAAGCATTATTTAGAAGTTTTCAAGATACCTATAAATTATGGGCTAAAGCTCAAAATCAATAATTATTTTTATGAAACCTAGAGACAATTTATCTACTAAATATCCTAGATGTCATTATAATAAATTAGGTAAAACTAAAATGACATTTGATACCACAGATTTAGCTGAGAAATATCTCAAAAAGATGCACTTAGATACTTATACTATTTATCAATGTACTTATTGTAATAAGTATCATATATCACATATAAATTAAAAAAATAGGGGCAAGCTAGCATTTGCTAACTCACCCCTATAAAGTAAAAAAATAGGGCAAGCCAATGGATTTTACTCCACTGACCTGCCCTTAATTGTTATTTATTATACCATATTACATGTGTATATTCCATATTTTTGTTTTTATCTTCATCTAATGTAAAGGAAGAAGGAGATAACCATTTACCTGTCCAATCTCCATTCTCATTAGAATACTGTCCTTCGCCATCGGTATCAATAAACCATCCGTTTTCAACATATTCTCTAAACTCATCTCTAGTAAAGAGATCCCCTAAATCTAATTTTTTCATATTAATTATTTTGTAATTGTCTTATTCTCTCTTGACATATATGAATAATCTTTTCATAGTCTTCTATTCTAGCTTCACTCTTAGTCTTTCCTTGTAATACCTTAGTTCTATATATACGTTTAACTATATCAGCATCCCAAGGATTTAATTTCCAATCTTGCCATACAGACCAAGGCTGAATTGTAGACTTAGAATAGTTACTTTCTCCAATATTTTTATCTCTTACATTAGAATCATCTGGAAGTATTCCAATCTTTTGTAAATATTTAAAAAGATCAAGATTATTATTTATATATTCAGGAGTTATTAATTGCATTATTTGATATGTACTTTATAATGAATTTTATCTAATAATTCTGCCAGGTTTACAGGTGTAAAATTGTTATTATCTACACCTACATCATACTGATTATCGAAATAATTCCATGGCTTATCTGGTGTACTATGTACATGACCATGCAATTGAATTATAGGATAATTAGTAGCTGGATCTGGTAAAGAACCAAATGGAAAGTGATTAAGAATTATAGTTTTCTTCCCTACTTTAATTACTTCTTCCCAAGATACTGTTTCACATCTAAAAGGAGTCTCAAAACTTTTCATAATATTTAGATTATCATGGTTTCCCATAATAAAGCTTATATGTCCATTTAGACGCCTTATAAAATCTGGGATGAGTGATTTATCACCTAAAGCAAAATCTCCTAAGTGATAGACTGTATCACCCTGAGAAACCACTTTATTCCAATTTGCTATTATAGTTTCATTCATTTCTTCCACTGAGGAAAATGGACGATTACAATACTTAATTATATTAGCATGATTAAAATGAGTATCTGAAGTTATCCAAATATGTTTTGCTTCTTCTATTGTATATTTAATCATTTTAAGATTATATCAATAACTATTTTTATAATTACACCTATATTTATACCTATGAGAAACACCCAAAACTCAGAATTATTTTGGTTCATATTCAGTTATAGTCACTTCTTTTGGAAATACTTCTATTAAATCCTTATCTACATCTACTTGGTCTTTAAAATTCCAATACCAAGTATAATACCAATCGAAAGAATAATATTTATCTTCAATCTTTATAATAGCAGTATAATTAATATAAGACTTTTCTAAGTCAAAATAATTAGTACGGTATCGTGTATTTATTATTTCTATATGTGAATATAAGTTATTTAAATAATTACAAATTTCGTCTTGGGTATGGGATTCACGAAATTTTTCAAATTCTTCTGCCATATCTTCAGGCATGTAATTCTCTATTTCTTCCCATTCCTCACTAATTATTGCGTAATATTCGTCTAGTCTTAATTTCATAATTCTAAAAAGTCTCTAACATCAATATAATCTATACCAAAATTCTCAGCACATTTCTTATCTGAATCTGAAAAATCTCCTGGTTTACCAGAAGCATCCCCTATCATAATCATCTCTTGTTTATTGTAGTGAAGATTATGATTATAATATAATTTCTCTAGCATTCCAGTATTAGGCTTTCTATTAGGGTCATTCTTATCATTAGAAGCACAATATAGGTAATCATAGTACATAGTTAATCTACGTTCATTTAAATAGAAAAAGCATAAATCACTAATGGCATCTATTTTAGTATCAAAATCCGCCTCAGATATAAATTTGCCAATACCGCCTTGATTAGTTACTATAAAGAAATAGCTAAGATTTGGAAATGTCTCTTTAATCTTATCTAACACAGGTAACTGGATTCTAAAATCTGTAATATCTTCAGGGAATGTTTTACCTGAAATAGTCTTAATTAAAGTGCCGTCCAAATCAATGAACAGCACTTTCTTAGTTTCAAAATCAATCATTCACAATATTGCTTAATTAATACTTCATCAGTTATAGAGTCCTTTTGATAACTAGTATTAAGTTCTCTTATAGCTAAGTTATAACCTTCCCAATTATCAACTCCTTCAGCTTCTAGAGCAGCTAATTTTTCAGAGTCTCTAATTAATTGTAAAAGGGTATCTTTATTTATAGATACAGCATTATTTATAACTTCAATAGTACTATTACCCCATGGACTACTTTTATAGTTATGCTCTGGAACATTTTCTATGTCTTGCCAAGATGCATCAGTACCTAGCTCTTTCTCCCAATCTATCAAATCTTGTACAGAGCAAAAGTCATTATAATCATCTACAAGATATTCAAAAGTCTCCTTAACCTTATACATTATACTAAGATGCTTTTAAGATTACCTACGAATTTATTTGCCTGAGCCTTGATATTCTCAATATCCTTAATTTCAGACTGAATCTTCTTTACTTCCTCTTCTTTTTCTGAAATCTTATCATTCATTTTGGAGATTAAAGCGACAGCTTTATCGTGAGCAGTCTGAAAAGAAGACTGAATATTATTTAACTTAGAGCTAAAAGAAAGACCAAACAAATTCTGTAATGAGTTCATATAACAATATTTTTTAAAAATAAATAATTGATCTAATTAATACTAATCTAAATATTTAATTACTCGTAAGTTACTTTTATTGTATCCAACACATAATTATGGTAATACTCCTCTAATTTAGGTATAATTTCATTTAAAAGAGTTGACTTATGATTAAATGCCCAGTTATAATTAGGAATTTCTTCTATAGGCAACCATTTAATTCCATCAACTTCATCTTTCTCTCCACCTTCTTGGAGTTTACCAATAGGTTTTCTAAGACTTAGGATACACAAATGTCTTAAAGTAACATTACCTTTATTACACTTTTTAGGGTCAGTCTCCACGTTAATTAATGCAAAAGCTTCTGAAGGAATACTAACTCCACATTCTTCAGCAACTTCTCTAGAACATGCTTCAGTAGCAGATTCTCCACCATCTAAATATCCACATGGCATATTCCATTTACCTTGGTCATCAGGTGTTCCTTTACCCCTTTTATTAATTAATACATACCATTTACCATCTTTTTCTTTAGCTAATACTACACAACTAACTGCACAATACCTACCACTCCAAAGGGTTTCTCCCTTATGAGGGCCCTCTGGAATAGTATAAGAATAAGATTTTTCTATTTTACCTATTTGATTCATTTTCTTAAAATTAATGAAACTTTCTCGAGACATTTATTACATATATATTTCTGTTCATTAAGTGTCCAATACCGAGTATAATACTCTATTATCCCCACTTGCCTATCTAAATCTATAGTAGAGCCACAGAAATCACAAGTATAACTAATGTTTTTACCCATTTACTTTCTTTAATAAGTTTCTATATAATAGTTCATGTTTCCCCAACCTCCACTACAGTTAGCATTTCGTATATGTTTACTTCGAATTTCTTCAGGCACATTCATAATAACATATTTACCTGAATAAAACCTTTCACCATTAATTACGAAATTGCCCCATTCATTGTTTTCTGTAGCGTGATCTATAATATCACCAACAGTATCCAAAGGGGAATGGATTATCTCATAATCAGAAGTACAATCCCCATGTATATTTGATATTGATACTAGTTCTATCATTTATAATATTTATATAATGAAGTTACATTAGGGTCTTTACCACCATCATAAATGCACACAGTCTGAATGATTTTACAACCTTGACGAATTTCTTTGAGGGCTTCTTCTATTTTATTTCTAGTAGTACCTGAATAAAAAGAATCATCAAATAAGATAAAATCATCAACGTCTATTTGATTAACTAATATCTGTGCTTTAGTATCTTCTTGACGTAAACCTCCATTAACCAGTATTACTTGTTGGAATGTTTTACGTATTTCATAAGGCATGTAATTAAATACTGCTCTTCCAAAAGCACCTGTAAGAATTAGACCATTCCAACCAAATGTAGGAATTCCTCTATTTACCCACAGATGTTCGTCATAACACCATTGAACTAACTTATCCCAAGCAGCATCAATAATACTCTTGTGTCCTCGAATCATATCATCCAGGTGATTAAAAAAATCTTCACCACTAGGATGATTTTTAAGAATCTCTTCTACTTTTTTATCTAAGAAGTTCATTTTCTTTTATATTTAATCAATTTTATAAGAGGTTTGTTAAATTTAGAAAGAAATCTATCATTTATATAAATTAAAAATTTACCTAATTCATACATAGTTACAACAGAGTTTAATGCTGGACATAAAACTAAAAGTAATACACTATCTGATTCATTAGGATAAGCTTCATCATACTCTAAATCATATCTAATATATAAAATAGCTCCTATAGCTGAAATTATATAAATAGCTAACCCAATTATCACCATTTTTTATGAGCTTTATAAGTAATCAAATTATATAACTTTTCATTAAGAAATTTTGAACTATTAGATATCAAAGTCAGCATCTCAACTATACTTATAATACTATTTACTACAGGACAGAATAGTATAAATAGTATCCAACTATCTTTATTAAAATATGAATCATATCTAATAGTTAGAATAGCTCCTATAATAGATATTATATATATTATAATTAAGATAATCATAATGCTCTAGTTAACTTAAAAAATTCTTTATGCATTGGATTAGCTATCTCTTGTGCCATTGGATGTGCATCAGGAGCATCCCTTCTCTTAAAGAAGTTTTCCCAAGCATTCTCAAATCCGCAAGAGATAAGTTCTGACTTAATTCCTAAAGGAAGTACAGAACGAGCTTGCTGAGGAGTCCACTTTTTATTGTTAATTAACTGTAAATAAGTTAATTCTGATTGAACTAGGCTATTTAGAAATAAACCTTCATCTTCCCCTATATTATAGTATTTACCTATTTCATCACTTCCTACACATTCTATTCTAATATCTGGAGAATTTTTGCTAACCATAATACAATGGTTATACTTTCCTTCGGGTACATTTAACCAACATGGCTTAATAAAAGTTAACTCATTGCCAAACTTATCTTTGGAATAGTTGCAATACCGCGTGCTTTCAGCTAAATGAGACAATCCTACATGAGTTCTGAACTCGTCCATAACTCCACGGTCAAGAATCATATGAACTGTGTATCTTTTAGGATAATATTCAGAGTCAGTCTTATCAAAATATTCTGAAAGAGTATTCATCTGATTCCACATTAATTTATAATATCGATAATTAGTGGTCACGTAAACTGTATAACCTTCTTCCAAAGTTTCTACTACTTTATAATGCATCCATAAGTCATTATATGTTCTACTACTTGTAAGAATATCAATTAAAGATCTAAATTCATGTTCTGGCATTTTAAGATGGACAGTTCCAAATTCTAAAGGTCTATCATGTCCCCTAGATTCTAGCATATTTACAAACTTCTCATAAGAGGTGTCTGTAATCTTATCTTCGCTTTTATAACTAACTCGTGCACATCTTTCAATATGCTTTTTGATTCCTACTAAAGAGAAATCTGTTTGATTAATAAATTCAAATGACTGTTTAATTAACTTCATATTAAGATTGATTATTTAATTTATATACTAATTCGGAAACAGAAGCCTTTAGACTTGTATTTTGCTTAGTCAAAGCCTTTACCTCTTTCTGTAATTCTAGTATTTTAACTTTGGCTTTAGCTAAATCAAAGTCTTCTGGAACTTCAAGTTTAGATGCTTTAATTAAGGCATTCAAGTTAGTTATAGTTTGCTTCTGAGATTGTATTTTGCTTCGTAACTTAAATTCTGGGTCAGATTCATCTATCCAAGATTCTAGTTCACCAAGACGCTGCATAGCTTTACTATAATAAACTTTTCGATTAGCATCATACTTCTTAAAGTTATCAATTTTATGTTCTAAACTTTGAATTGTACTTTTTAATTTACCAACGTACACTCTAACTGGATCTAACAGCAGAGGATTCATTGATTTTACCATAATCCTATTGTCTTTCCTACTTCATTATCTATTAAACAATACTGAGAACCATCAGACAATGTTTGAATAAACTTCTTACAATGTTCGACAATTTCAGCTTCTTTTTTAACACCAACAATTTGTCCCGTTCTATAAGGGTCTGTTTTAGTAGATTTAGAAGTATCTATACCTACAAAAAATACAGCTTTATCTTTATAAGTAGCACACTCTTTACAAGCATGGTCAGCATATCCAATAGCCTTATTGTGCAACTTCTCTACTTCTTTAGCATTTTCCTCTGTAAGTAAAGAGTTCATAATAATTCCATTATCGGCTTCCTTACCACAAATTGGACACAAATATTTAACTATTGAAACTCCTAATTTATCAGGCATTTCCTATAATTTCATAATTCATAAAATTTTGATCTTTATATTTAATTAAATTATCTAATTGCCAACAAGTACAAGGTTCTATTTCGGGATACATATAGCTAGGAATTATTGCTAATTCTCTAGCATTTCCCCAACAATATCTTCTAGAACAACCCCAATACTTTGTTGGATTATCTTCTTTAAGCTCTAATTCTGGTGTATCATAAAATATGTGTAATTTACCCTTATGCTTTTGACCATAGTCATCATTGAGGTAATCATATGTTATATAATCAGAATCCCGAGCTATCCATAATTTTTTACTCATTTGAATAATATAGAATTGTTGGATTGTCTTTATGTATATCTATATTATCTAGTTTAGCTATAGCTAATTCTTGTTTAAATTGCTCTAAATCAAATCCTAGAGTAATTACATGAATACCATTTACTGTCGGAACATAATATAATATTTTATTTACATTAGGTCTACATTTTCTAACTAAATCTAAATACTTATTTATAAGACTCCAATCTTTAGTATCAAAATCTAATATCCATTTTGATTTATATTTATTACATCTTTTTCTGCCAAGAGCCCTAGATACACATTTAAATAATTTATGAGTTCCTAATTCTATAGCTTCTAAAGCTTCTCTAATTATTTCATATTGTACTTCTTTACAATTTCTAGGATTTACCCAAAAATATGCTCTAGCATTGAAAGTTTTACACAGAGTAGTAATTTCCTCTTTCTTAGATAAGAAAGTTTCTTTATCAAAGAAATGATAATCCTTAATAACATAACCACTACTACTTACATTATTTTTTTCTTTATTTCTTTGCATTACTTGTACAAAGAAGAAATCTCCCTGGTCTGAGAGATTGTCAAACCAGGGAGCTACTGCATTAAAATTATCTATTGTCATTTAATTACCATTTAAAGGATATTTATCTTTGTAGTTATTATAAAAACTCCTAATAACTTTCTCTGTAACTTGTAAATCTCTGTTTTTATCACGCTCAATACATACAGATAAAGGAGTATCAAAAAAGTCTTTATATTCTATTTCGTAATTTTCAAAAGTTTTAATTAAACGGTCAAATCCATCTAAGACTTTTTTATTTAAATTAGTATTATCAATAACTACATCAAATTCTTTACTTAATGCTTCAACTACTGCATCGAATTGTATCTCTTGTACTAATTTTTCTCTACTTGGAACCCAATACTTACCAAGCATAAGTCGAATATCATCTTGATTAATTCTAACTCTGTGTTCAGGGTCTTCAAGAACCCACTGCTTAGCCCATGTGGACTTCCCACTTGCTGGAAGACCTCTACATATAATTAATTTACTCATTTTCTTCTACAGTAATATTTGGTTCACCTATCATTTCAATACTATCTACATCTTCACCATTATACCCTTTTCCAGATGAGGCTAATCTAATAGCATCTTCTTCTGATTCTGCATCTAATTCATATACACGGCATAATCTACCTGTGCACTTATATTCCATAATAACTACATAGTTCATATAATACTAGCAAAGATTAAAAATAATATCATTAGTACGATCGTGAACATACTTACAATTATACCTTTCTCATAAAAATATGCATCTTTCCAGTTTTTATTCCATCCAATATTATTAGCTAATTTAATCATTAAACACTCTTTAGAATTTCAGTTATAAGTTTCTTTGTATCTTCTACTGCTTGTGCAATAGTTTCTTCATCTAAAGTAATATCTAATCCAAAATCTTCAACTAGTCTATCTATTACACATTCCCTGAATAACTCAGGGGTTCGTGTATCTTCTTCTAGATAATCTGTAAATGCTAGTTCTAAACTTCTTTTATAATAAGTTTCTTCAATTTCGACAATACCTTTTAATTTCATAATTATTTAATTATTAGTGAACCCAATGGTCATTTATATCTATATCTGCACCTAAAAATACATTAGGACAGAATGGTTTACCTCCAGCTATCATACAATCAATCAATACTTTACCTACTTGTTCTTTAATTGCTACTGGACACTCCAAGTTAAACTCATCATGAGCTGGTACACACATTTTTACCTTATCTATTAGCTTATGATCCACAATCCAATTAAATAGTTTAATAGAAGACAATTTAAAGCACATTGCCCCTCTATTTTGTATTCTATAATTAATAGATTGTTTCTCAGAAGCTGCTTTACGCTGCATATAATGTCTTACTTCCTGTACTATTTCATCTTGTGGATTGTGTTTTCTTACATTTTGATAATACTCCCAAAATCCAGGTTCCTGCATCTTGTTATGAGTCTCTTTTAACTCTTCAGCATCATAAATATGTGCTCTATGTCCAGTAAGAGGATTAAGTAATATATAACCATCTCTCATAACAGCCATTCTACAATAATCTTGGTATCTTTTTATTCCTGGAAAACCTTCCATAAAATTGTCATAAATTTCTTTTGCTTCTTCTACAGGAATACCATCATTTTTAGATATAGTATTATAGTCTCCTCCGTAATTAATAGCAAACTCAATAGATTTAGCTTTTTGTCTCCAATTATGATAGAGCTTCTTTATATCCTCAATCTTAGTATCTCTTGGAATTATATTAGGATAACTCATATAGGCTACTAAAGAATGAACATCACCACAACCATGTTCAAATAGGTCTATCATCTTCTCATCTTTAGAAACAGATGCAATAATACGAGATTCCTGACTTTGATAATCAGCAGATAACCAAGCATTACCCTCTTCAGATGTAAAACATGCTCTAGTTTCTGGATCGTGAGGTAGATTTTGCATATTTAGTTTCCAAATACCTCCACCAGAACTAACTCTTGCAGTATCTGTACCTATAGAATGAAAATCTGCATGTATTCTACCAGTTTTAGGATTAATTGCATTTAACCAGTTTTGTCCATAAGTAGATACGACTTTAGCAGCTTCTTGATACTCCAAAAATATAGGAATAATTGGAAAGTCATTCTTTTGAGGCTTTAAAACATTTGCTTCAATAGACTTCTTTTTCTGTTTAGTCTTTTTGTCAAATGTTTCCACATTAATTCCAAGTAACTCAAATAGAGGTATTACTTGTTTTTGACTACTCCAATTTATCACACATTTAGGTTCAGTATCAAATCCTGTAAATAAATCACCTTGAGTGTCAATTCGTGTAAACTGATTCTTAATTACTTTCTTATAAGCATCAACCTTACCATCAGGAGTTTGTAAGTCTTCCTGAGGAAATCTTTTATATCCATCTTTAATTAGTCTCTTTACCTCAGCAGGATAATCTGCAGAATACTTTGGATATTTAAGTTCAGGATATTGAATATCATAGCCACTATGAGGATTTTCTTTATCCCAAGCTACTACCCAAGCATTTAATTCTGAAATAGCCTTATTAAGTTTAGCTTGATCTTTAGCCATTTTGGCTTTCCACTTTGTAACATCGAGGTGAACTCCACAATATTTAAAGTAAGCAAGAGATTTAACAAATTCACATTCTAGCTCTACTGCGAGTTTCATACCTTGCTTTTCTACCTCAATATCTTGTTTTTCTTTTATATCCTCTATATATGTAACATCTCCTGCTGCATAAATAACGACCTCAGTAGTTAAACCATCATTAATAATTTTACCCCGAACAGTTTTATCAATGTTAATATTTAAATAATTCCATGCAGCTGCCCTTAAACTCTTTTCACGCATTGAAGCTGGATACCCTAGGTATAATAGCTGTTCTACTATCATACCATCCCAAATATGCTTAGGATAGATTCCCTGAACATACAAAAAGGTTAAATCAAACATTAAATTCCATCCAAGAAACAGTCTGTCTGATTCTAGGTAGTTTTTAACTATTCGCTTTTCTTTTGGAGTTAGAGTAGTCCAATCAATAACTACTTGATTATCTCTATTACCTAACTGTATAGTTAATAAAGCTTTAGTGTGACAGTCAAGTCCCTTAGTTTCAGAATCTAACTGACATAGTTTAAGCGGCAACAGAACAGACATTGCCTGCTCCATTGTCGCTTCTACATATTTATCAGTTTGAAATAAGCTTTTATTATGACTAACTAAATAAATCATTGATAATTACAAATAGTTAAATTATTTAGAACTATATCTTCATTATCAATATTTAATTTATCTTTTATAGCTTCTTCTGCAGCTTCTTTTAATTCTTCTTCATTAATAACTAAATGTTTACCTTCTTTATACTGAGGAATGGTAATATCTACAAAAGTACCCAATTCAACATTTACTTCTACAGTAACATTTCTATCATTTGGTTCATTCCAAGGTGCACTTGGGTCATTATAAGCTCCTGCTGGATAATTGTCTGTCATGCTAAATAGTCATTTAACCACTTTACTCCATACTCATCTATCACCTTTTCATCTATCTTTATAGCTTCAAGTTCTATATCTTCAAACTTTTGATCATACCAATCTTCAAATTGAGACTCATCATATTCATCTATATCAGGACTATCTAAATAGCTAAATGAGTTAATACACTCATCGATTACTTCATTCGCATAACTATCTTCTAATGTAGGGTCTTCCTCACTTTCAATTACTTCATTTATTGAAGCATCACTAGCAACTGGATACTTAGCAATAACTAGCCACCAATTTCCATTAAGAAATTCTTCCTTAGATACCATTATATTAATTTAGATAATTGTAAATTGCATCTCTTTCTTATTCTATCTAAAGCCTTTTCTTTTATCTGTCTAACTCTTTCGACACCAATACCAAACATATCTCCCACTTCCTGCTTAGACATAGGATTTATTCCTATACCAAATAACATAACAATAATATCATGTTCTCTAACAGGAAGTATATTTAGACACTTACATAATTCCTTATTAATAAAACTTTTATTAACCTGTTCATCAAGAGAAGGTTCTCCATCTGGTATCACATCACATACTTGACTATTTTCTTCATCCCCACCAATAAAATCATCAACACTAACTAATCTGTTAGAAAATTGTGCTAAATAATCTATTTGCTTTTCAGGAATATTAGTTAAAGTATGTAATTCATTTGTGGTTGGATTTCTACCATTCTTTTTAATAAACTCATTAGTAGCTCTCAATATTTGAATTACTTTTAAGTGTTGAGTTACTGGTAATCTAATTTCACGACCATACCAATATATAGTAGTATAAATACATTGTTTTATCCACCAAGCAGAATAATTAAGAAATTTAACACCTCTAGTTGGATCAAACTTATTTACAGATTTACATAAGCCTTCCAATCCTGAAGATATTAAATCCATAAGAGGAATACCTCTATTTTGAAACTGCTTAGCTATAGTTACTACAAATCTTAAATTAGAAGTAATTACTTTTTCTCTTGCCTTTTCATCTCCATTTTGAGCCTCAACAATTAACTTGTTTATTTCTTCATTATCTAATATTTTATATTTAGATATATCTCGAAAATAACTCTGAAGTAGAGAATCAGACTTGTCAGAAAAAATAACTCTTTTATTCATTAATTGTAGACTTAGCTAGTTCTATAGCCTCATCTAATTGCTTTTCTTCTTGGGTTGGTCTGTTAAGACCTATACGTATACTAAGAATAGTAAGATAAGTCTCCATTGCTCTAAGCTGAGCTATCAATAAGTCTTTATTAAGATTATCTATAGAAGTCTTATCTATTTTATTAATTAAGAAATCTCTAAGTTTTGTAGTTTTGATTTCTAATTCTTTATACTCTGTAAGTAGTCTATCAAAAGTATTCTTTTCCATTATTAGTTTTTATTTAGTTAAAGTAGAATCTAGAACAGTAAATATCTAATATGTCATCTTCTTCTCTATTAGTTGATTTCCAAATATGTAGGTTCATAACTAATATGATAATCATTATCAAGAATAGAAACATTATATATTTCTGTATTATTCAGTTTCAAATATTTATCTTTACAAGTATGTAGATGCCCACAAAATACATATTTAGGTTTAATTCTCTGAATAGCTTTAGCTAAACTTTGACCTCCGGCATGGATAGACTCTTGACTCCATCGACTCGGAGGTAATAAATCTAAATCTCCCAAAGCAGGAGTGTCATGGGTTAACCATATATCTATATTATTTGGAACTTGATTATATAGACCTTCTAGAAATTCTTCACTGTGCATAAATGCCCAATTCCCAAACACGTGACATTGTGGAGAGCCATATACTTTATAATTTTTGCAATCAGGAGCCATATAAGTAGCATAGTCATTAAGTAAATAAGTAAACTTAAAATCAGAAAGATACTCTAAGGCTTTCATTACTGGATATTCAGAAGCACATATAAAATCGTGATTACCTGCTACCATATATACTTCTTCACAAGGTAATTCTTTAATCCAAGGTAAAAAATCTTGAAATAACCACACAATAGATTCTACTCTATTTTTCTGTATATTTAGAGGTACAACGTCTCCTGCAATTAAACATAAATCACACTTCTGTATATGGATAAGATTACCATGTAAATCAGACATTGCGCATATTTTCATACTATATTAAATATTTAAAAGTCCCTCAGTAGTTAAGTTATCTTTTATTGTAATAACTTCCTTTCTATTATCTACATACTTACACCATTGATGCTTATTAACTACCTGATGTAGAGATTTATTATTATATACTATATCTAACATAGCTTCCCAAGTAGCTATATCTCTAGTATAAGAACAATCATCTCCTAGAATAGCATAATTAAAGGTAAATATTAATTGCCATTTTCTAAATAGAGTAATAGCAATATAAGGATCCCATTCATGCTCTATTCTCTCATATTTCCATTTCCAACCAACGGCGCTAAATCTAATATCTAATATCCTATTATAATATCTATCTGCTATAGGTAATCCAAAGAACCATATTTTTCTACCCCAATAAATGTAATAATTAGGTCTTTGAAACCAATTTCTACACTTCCACCAAACATAGAATGGATTGTTATATTCATTCCAATGCTTGATGAAAGTATGTATTTTATTAACTAAGTTCATCTTCTTTATCCATCTCTGGGTCAGATTGAGCTTTATCTACGAATTTGAAACATTTTAATTTCCAAGCGTGACCAATCATATCCTCCTTTTTAATAACTATACCCTCGTGAGGTACCTTATTAACACAAGAAGGTGATTTACATTCCATATAAAAACGCTTATCATTAGATAGTTTATCCAAAAACTTATTTGACCAGTTTTCATCTCTACTATCTAATTCAGGATATAAATCCTTAGCATATCCATAATAATATTCAGTTACAGGAGTTAGTCCTACTGATTTACAATACTGTTGAACTTCTCTTGCACTAAATTCATGTACTTCACCATCTACATTAGTTAGTGTGATTCTGTAAGGTCTTACCTTAAAATGTTTTTCTGGTTTATATACTAAATTGTCTACAATAACGTTAGGCTGTTCACAACCGTAATCATATCCTTTTTGAATATATGTGCCAGTTGGATTATATCCAACAATCTCTGCATAAATAGTCATACCCTTTTGAAGATATGGACGCAGGTAATCATCAGCATATTTCCAAGTATCACAACCATAAAATCCAGGTGTTACATTAGGATTATAATACTGATTTTTAATTACATTCTTTGAAGCATATAGATGGTCATAAATATCAAAGATATTACCAGTAAGCCATTTAGCTAGTTTTTCTTTCCAAGTAAGTTCCTTATGACACATTACATAAGCCGAGATATGAGACATTCCATGTATTTTCTCAGTAATACTAATTAAATCTTCAGGTTGAATTACATTAGGACATTTCTTGATAATAACTGTGTCATAATGAAATCTGAATTGAGAAGGGATGACCTTATCGAGTTCCTTCTTAACTTTACGTGTCTTTTTTGAGCCTCCTCCAGGAGTTCCCTGTGTTCTTTTAACGACGAATTTCTTATTAACCCAAAATGTCTTGCCTTCATGTTCTACTGTATCAAATTCAGTTCCATCAATTAATTCAATATCTCTATTAGTTATAGATATAAGCCAGTTGGTAAATTCTACAGCAGGTACAATAAATCCTTCTGATAATTCACCTTTTAATTTGACTGCTTTAACCTTACCATTATCTTCAAATAGACCAGTTTTATTTGGATTGCTGTTTTTCTCTGATTTTCTAAATAAGTTATTATAAGATAAAAAATCAGGATTAATACAACAAGCTGTTGGGAAATATATATAAAGCCCAGGTTCAGCATCTATTGAAGTAATAATATTAAATCCATCAATAGTACAACATTTGAGTTTAGTTACTTCTGGATTTGAATGCTTTCTAAAAACCTTAATATCAACTACTTTAGCTAGATAGTTAACATCATAATTTTTGCTCTTGATTAGCTTCATTATTAATTAATTCTTTAGAGAACTTGATATTATCTAATGAAATAATCTCAGATACCCAAGGACACTTATCTAAGATTGCCAATCTAATTGCTTCTTTAACCTTAGTTACTATTTGTTCTTTAGTTAAATTAGCATATTTACTTTTATCTACTTTGATACACCAAGGTAGGGCTGATTCAAACCCTCCTTGATGTATTTTTATAGTAGCATCGAAATTAATAGCATATTCCTTTAGTTTAGAAACATACTTAACTTTTGGTTTCTTTTCGATAACTACTGGTGGAACAACTGCTTTCTTTTTAGGCGAATTCATCATCTGAAGCAACAGATTTGAAATATTCACACAGAAAGTTGGCATATACTTGTGATTGTGCTTCACTATAACTATTATCGAAATAGAACTGAAAACAATGGATAAGCTCATGCCAAAATGTATTAGTTATTTGATCTTCTGTCAGCTCCACTACAGTTTTATCTTCTAATTCTATAGTTTTAGCTATAGTTATGGTATTGGTAACATCACACCAATTTCCATAATTATTATTATAGGTTTTCTCTACTAACTGTACCTTAATAGTATTTCCAGCACACTTAAACTCACTTGGTAATTGCATCAATAATTTTCATTACTTGTTCAGGAGTCATCTTATATATGTCTTCAGAATCTTTTAAATCTGCCCTATCCTCTAAATAATTAAGTAAATCATCCATTACATCTAGAGTACCTATTGGTAAATGATTCTTAATAACAGAATACTCTATATCTGTTATTTCTTCTGGTTCAAATTGTAGTAAATCCAGACCATATTCTTTACCTTGGTATACATCATATTCCCAGGCTTCATTAGTACCGAATCCCTTTGTAGTAAATGCACTACCTAATTTAAGTTTAGCATACATATAGATGCGATACATATTCTCATCTAATAGTTCATAGAAAGGCATATCAAATTCATCACACCAATCTACACTATAATTAATTAAATAATGTTTCATGCTCCTGTTTGTGCTGTATAAAAATTAATACTTCCGGTTCCCACTATATGGGCTTCTTCATTTACTTTATCTATATAATACTCTACTTCACCCTCAAAATTCTCAATTATAGTGGCACACCAAGAATGCTCTTCTATCCAAGATTTCCAATCAGGGTTATATGCAAGTATCTCATCAAGTAAAAACACTCCTACAAGACCTGCATCTGCACAGAACCCCCCTATAGCTTTATCTTCATCTAGAATAGAGAGTTCATCATCTTCGTATTCTGCATTTTCAAGATTATCATTTAGAACTCGTAGAATACTTTCTAGGAGCTCTTTTGGTTCCTCCTCTGTTTGATAAGTAGTACAACTCCAATCTCCATAAATGGTAGATTTAGAAATATAATTATAGATACCTAATACTTCCATATTCTCTCCATAATCACATTTATCCCAATCGTCATATTTACGAGACTCTTTGTAGTATTTATCTAAAGCAGCTTTGTAAGCTAATTCTTCTGGGGTAGAGTAATCCTTAAATGGTTTACTACTTATAGACGCTGGAAGTCCAAAATCCTTTTCATTAGGATACTTAATAGGATTCTCCTTAATTATATAACATGGATCTGTAATTACAACGGTTCCTTTAAAGTACATTAGTCTGCAAAATTTAGGGTGGCTCCTACTTGAGCATTATTTAATGTATCTAAATCATATTTATCAAATTTACCTATAGATTTGCCTTTATGAATTACCTCATAATGTCCCTTACCTATTAGTTTTATTTTCATTAGCCCTCTTTACTATTTTCCGTATTGTATCTTTCAAACCTTCGGTATCTAGTTTTATAATTATATAAGTTGGTTTATGATCGTATCTTTTAAACTTAAGCAGAAATGGAGTAATCCATTTGCTACCTTTTAGTTCAGAATAAAATATTCTTAAATATTCCTCAATACTCAAAGATAGTTGAACGCAATCTTCTTCCGTATTAAAAACTACATCATTAATTCTGTCAAATGGAGAAACTTCTGTACCGTCATTTTTTAAGATACGAACATTCTTATACTTTTCCTTACCATCAGAGTTTATCAATGCCTCTAGTACACTAAAGGCACTTCCTATCGCATACTTATCAATTTTTAAAAATTCTAATTCTTCCATATTCTTATAATTTTAATTTGGAATAAAATCAGTATAACCGAGGGTATCAATTGGTTGTTCCACTATATCTCTACAATATTCTTGATGAACTTTTATACGTTCTTTTAACATTTCTAGAGAGGAATCAACCCAATTAGTTACCCATAGCATCTCTTTATTCTCATTCATTATATAATAACCGTATTGAGTTGATTTGGCTACTATTTTACCTAAATGATAATCAACACCATCAATTCCTGGTGAATAATACCATATTGTATCTCCTATGTTTAACATAATTATTCTAAGTCAAATCTAAATATTCTCAACTTAGGCTGAGTAGGTATACCATCATCTGAATAGTTAAAGAAAGTACATTCAGCTTTATGTCCTTTGTACTTAGTTTCAAAGTTTTCAACATATTCAGCTTTAATTTCTCTATTACCTACTGGCATAGCTTCAAAAGTGCGTCCATCTTCTAATTCACAAGTAAATGTCATATCCTCAGAACCTCTAAGTCCTAATTTATATCCAATTACTTTAAAATCTTCAGACTTATACTGCTTAATCTTTATAAGATTATTACAACGAGAACCTACTTTATAAGGCTTAGAAGGGTCTGTAATTACAGCACCTTCAAATCCTGCAGAAACCCATTCATCGTGAAGTTTCTTCATATTATCCCAACCAGATACATATTCATGTCCCAAGAGTCTGATTGGTGCTTCTGATTCATCCTCACCACTTCTATAAATAGGAAAATTATGAGCTTCTGCAAATTTATCTTCTAAGAACTTATAACGTTCTGAAGCTATCATGTCAATATTTGCAGAGTTATAACAATCATATACCCAATACTGCAACCAATCACAATCATAAGCATTCTTCTCCATTCTAGCAGCTCCTGAAAGTTGCTGAAGAGTCTTGCCTCTTACGAACAACTCACCATCAAGAATAACAGTAGGATTCTCTTTGAAGAAAGCAAGTAAAGCAGGATTAGTACGCAAGTGAACTGTACTATAGTCGTAATGTTCTCCACCACGGCTAGATGTGTGAATTTCTTTACCATCCCAGTAGAATAATGCCTTTACACCATCGAGTTTTCTACTAATTAACCATCCTTTATTAAATATCTTAGGATTTGTAACCTTATCAGCTTGTTTAGCTAACTGAGGTTTAATTACACCGTACTGATTGGTCTTAACATCTCCAAATATACTAAGGAGTTCATCATCAGTATACTTATTAGGATGTTTATCAATTTCCTTATAGCCTTTATCTAAATATTTCTTAACTTCGGAGTTAAATTGTAAAGTATATTGTTCTTGCCAATTTCTCTTCTGTTTAGTTCTATCTACAATAATTCGAGGTGAGAGGGTTGTTTTTCCTCTCACCTGACCATAACTACGCTGAATTATATAACCAGCTGGTTCACAATCTAAATGCCATTCTTCATCACATTCTACAACTGCAAAACGAAATTTACCGGTACTAGCGCGTCCTAAAAGATATTTAATCATTCGAGTGACTAATTATTAGTGTATATTCTGTATCTATATGTGATTTAGCCATAATATCTACAAAATTATCGAGTTCTTTAGGAATAACTAAATATAAAATATATCCAGATTTATTATAATCACAATCTGGATCAAAGGATAAGGTAGCCTTTATATCCCTTTCAATCATTACTTACGAAACTTTTCTACAATGTTCCAAAGGTCATCTACTGTTTCTGTTGGAATCTCTGAACCATCTTCATTATAGGCTTTATTTACTTCATCACCTTCAAACAAAGCAGGTCTTTCATATATCCACCAGTTAATCCAATCTACTCCATCTTCATCGAATGTAATATCCCAAATTGATTCAGTAAGATCAGCTATAGTATCTCCAATAGGAAGTTCCCAAAGATTAATACCAAAATCATCCCATCTATCGTATTCCTTATCCAACTTCAATGTATTTTCAATAACCTTTGTGAATTGCTCTTTAGTAATCATATTAATTAATATTAAGTATTTATTTAATTAATCTAATATAATATCAATTACGAACTCCAGTATGCCCATAACCGCCTTCTCCACGTTCTGTTTCATCTAGTTCATCAACTAGTGTAAATTCTGCTTGTTCACATTTATAAATAATACCTTGTCCAATTTTATCTCCTTGCTGTATTGTAAATGGCTCAAAACCATTATTCTGTACAATGAGACCAATATCTCCACGATAATCCGCATCTATAACTCCAAAAGAATTAGCCATAGTTACTCCTTTCTTGAGACCAAGACCACTTCTAGTTACAATAGCTAACATATATCCTTCCGGAATAGCCATATGCAAACCAGTTGGAATTAAAGCACGACCACCTGGATAAATTGTAACTTCAACAATCTTTCCATTTATATTTCGTGAAAGAAAGCAATTCCAAGTAAGTTTTTCTTTTACTTCATCTACATTGGCACAAAAATCAAATCCAGCAGAGCCAGATGTTGCATATTTAGGAAGGTCATTATTAGACTTATTAATTACAGGTACTTTTAACATTACAATAACGATTTAAAATTTCAGAAATATTATCTAAAGTACATTCATTTGATTCACTATAAAAAGGAATCTCGTGATTATTATCTTTAAATATAACAAAAGGGACTAATCTAGCACTATAACCACCTTTTAATCGGTATGCTTTCTTTTTCTCTAAATAATGAGATTCATTATAAGCTTTTATAGTGACACTATAAATAGCAGCTAAGTCCTCCAATTGTTTTTTAAAATCTAAAATATCATTATTATAAGCTAATTCTAAAGTCATTAATTACTTTTACGCCAAAAATAACTAGTTATATCTTTAGTTATTGGTCTTCCACAAGTATTATCAATCTCCAACATTATCTGATTTGTATTAGGATTATCTAGTCCTCCTCTTTCTTCTATATAAGGACCTAATTTCACATAATCAAAATACTGTAAATCAATTTCCGGAGCTAAATGATTTCTACCACTATACCAACCAACCTTTAAATTATATTCTGTTTTAACATATTGTGCAAGAGCATTAACACTTTTTGGCTCTATATCTCCACCCATAAATCCAACACAAGTAATACCCTTATTTTCTGTAATTAACTTATGTAAAGCTAATTCTCCTAAAGGTTCTCCTATGTCCTCAGCAAGATAAGATGAATGGCAACCAGGACAATTGCAAGGGCATTGGCTAATATTGATGCACAAACTAATTTCGTTAGGAAACTCTGAGAAAGTAACCATCGAATTAACATATTTAATCATTTAAATAATCAACACATTCATCATAAAGAGCATCTAATCCACTATCCCAATTAATATCTCCAAATGTTAATCCTAAAGAGCTTAAATAAGCTTCTATAAGACTGTGAATATGGTCATCTATATAACTCATTAAATCCTCGTTAGAGAGTGAACTACACTGAGGATAATGGGACTTTATATAATCGATAAAATCCTTTACTTCTACCTCTTCATAAAGGTCAAGATTTATATATGCCATTCTTTAGAGCAAGTTTAAATATTCCCAAATACTATCGCATAATAAATCTAGCAACTCTTCATTGATATGTTCATCATATTTTATACCTTTTTTTATAAAATATCTCTCTAAGTAATAATAAATATTATCACCTATATCATCATGCCAGCTATCTTTAGGAACATTTTCCTCCAAGAGTTCATTTTGTATAAACTCTGAAAAATCCTTTATACTGACTTCAAGATAAGAAGTATATGGAAGTTTTATAATATCCATGGTACAATTTGCTTAGTTTCTGTATTTAATACAAATGGTTTACAACAATCTAACATAGCATATTTATCTGTAATTACAGGTTTAGTTCTACCTCCCCAAGAGTGTCCAAATATTTGGTAATAACTCTTATATGGAGTTTGTAATTGAAAATCTTCTAAATCATTCCAAATACAAGAGCCATATTTATTATATCCTCCTCTAGAATATGGAATATGATCAAGAGCACTAAGATTAGTTATGTCTATACTATCTAAGTCCTTTAACTCCATATCATTATAGTCTAGCCAATCTTTAGTAATACCTGCATGAGAAAATAAATATTTATGAGGCTCTTTAGTAGTTAAATCTTCATATATGTAATATAATTGAGGATTTAAACTGCTAATTAACTCTTTTACTTCTTTTTGTTGCCAATAATCAAATCTACATTTACCATTTCCGTTGAAATAACTTAAATCGTGATTACCTAATAAGCATATAACATTAGAAGTATGACGTCTATTCTCTACAAACGCAGTCAATTCTCTAAGATTAGTTAAAGACTCTGCTTTATTAGGCTCTTCATCTATATATTCTCCATAAGGATCGTGATAATCTCCTAAGAATATAATTTTATCTGCCCAATTATTGCATGGTTCTTTCCAAAAACCACGACCATGCACATCCGGAATTACTAGTATTTTAGTCACACAAATATTGTCTAAATTCTTTCATAAATTCTTCATTATCTAATAATTCAGTAATATTATCATTATCTATTCCTCCCTCAGTATTGTAGTCAGTACTTGTTATATCTCTTAATATAGAAAGGAATTCGTCTATATAATCTTCTAGGTTGTCTTTTAACCAATCAATTACGAATTGAGCATAATCATCTGATTCCTCTGGTATATCTTCACAATAAGTGGTACATAGATTAGCTAGAGCCTCAAAGACATCATACTTTTCAGCAAAGTAGCTTACATATAAAGTCCAATTTAAATCAATTTTATCATCCATTTTCATACCACTCTTTAAATTTCTCTAAGAACTCATCTCCAGTAACTAAGTCTGTAATATCTTCAGCATCTATATCTCCATTAGAATAATCATAAGGAGAAGCTTCTTTAATTAATTCCTCTATGTAATTTTCTATATTGTCTTGAATGCCTTCAATAATCTCGTCTATACTATCGTCTTCATTTCCTATATAAGTATGATATACGTAAAGTAAAGCTGAGTAAAGAGTATCTTCGTCAACAAATACCTGTCGAATTTCACGCCATGTTAAATCTATCATTTTTGAAGTTCTTTTAAACATTTAGTATAGTAATCTACATTATAGTTCCGTTCACTAGCTACATTTATTTGTTTCTTATATATAAAATACATATTAATATGGTTTGAATTGCTGTTGTACTAACTTACCTTCTTTATATTTAAATATTCGTTCACCTACTACTGAATTATCAGGTTCCTCTCCCTCATAATAGTATTCACCGTCTTTGAAAAACATTTCATCTTCTGTAATAGTACAATTATAAGGAAGCCAATCAGCATCTAAATTTTCTTCGAATGGATCATAAACATCAAATGTATCAGCACGTTCTCTATCTGTGTAGTATACATTATCAGATTTCTTGAAGGTATCTATATTAGAAGATATATCTGTAATATAACTATTATCCTCTAAATCTGACTTAATTATTCCGTATAATCTCATTATAACAAAGATTTAAATATTTTAACAATAGTACTCTTCTGAGCAGTAGGGAATCTATCTTGAACATCTGCAATAACATCTTTAGTATCTTTAATAGTAAGAGTTGTTGCTTCCATTAATTCAGCAATAAGTTCTTCAATCTCCTGCTCTGAAGGTTCTTTAGGTATAAATTCTTGGATAAAACCCAATTCTGCGGCATCTTTATCTCTTAAATCATAACGACCTGCTTTATCATATATAGCTATAGTTTTTGTACGTGTCTTAGCCATTTGCTGCAGAACTTCTAATTCAGAAATTGGTTTCTCAGAATACTTATTGCGAGATAATTCAGATTTAATTAATTTTGCAGTATCTAAAATAAAAGTATTAGAAGTCTTTCTAGCCTTCTCAATAATTTCATCAATATTCTGCTCTAACTCTGTTCTATTCTCTACCTCAGTCTTATTTTCTTTCATCATTAATTGTAATATTAGGATTAACCATATAAGTTACTTCATCTAAATTAAATCCCATAGAATCTAACCAATCTCTTATAAATACATCAGTCATATTTAACCATGGCAATTTATAAATCCAAACAGACCCGTCATAGTAATCTAGAACAATTATTTCTTCCATAATTATTCTAAATGGGATTCATAATCATAATCTATCATAGCAGTTAAATAATTAATAGCTGCTAATTCTCCACTATGTAGACTAATCTGTTTATCGTTAATTGTTATATCCCAACCATCTCCATTAACCCATTCTGTTACTACTATATAATCAGAATTTTGACCATATGTAAAGTTACGTAGAGAACAATTAACTGATTTAAGTTGTTTTCTTTCCACACTCATAGATAGAAAAAGGAGACCTAGTTACCTAAGTCTCCTTAATTTTTATTTCTTATTTAAAAGTTCAATAATCTTACTAGCCGGAACTGCTCCAGATAATCTACCTACTTCTATTCCATCTACTAAATAAATAAGAGTAGGCATGTTTCTAATCTGATACTTTAGTGTTTTCTGTTCCTCAATCTCACAATCTACTATTGTTAACTTAACATCAGGAAAGTCCTTGAGTACATTATCCAATGTAGGTTTAAGAGCTTTACACTGACCACACCATTCTGCTTCAAATTTTAATAATTCTTTCATTAAAAATCAATTTCTGTTATATTAATAATTTATTTCAGTAATACTACCAATATCGTCAATGCTAAAATCATCTACTTCCACATGTCCTTCATCCCGAAGCCATTCTTTTTGTTCCTTTAAAGACAAAGATTTAAATTTCTCAAAATCTTTATCATTTAACTCCATTTCTAAATGACCCATTCTTAAATAACCTTGGACATAATCAAGGTCTCCAAAAATTGTATGCATATTAAAGATTTGGTTTATATGTAAAGCTTCTATCTCCACTCTTATACTTACGTATTGCAAATTCTAACTGTCTAGGATCACTCCAATTGTCTACACATACTAAATAACCAATAATTCTAGTATAATATTTAATGTGTCTACAATGACAAATAGGACATTCATCAATAGGAGCATTTACTACATGTCCGCATTCTCTACATTGAGACATTGGGATATTAAATGTGAAATAACTAGTACCCTCATCTTTAGCTACATCTAACAGATGTAAATACTGTTGCTTACTTAAATGAGCATCAAGATTTGCATGAAGTGCCTGACCTCCATCACAATACTGAGCTACTCCTCTACCATGAAGCTTAAATTTATCAAGAATAGAGGTCTCATCCCATGGATTATAGAAATAACAATTATACAGATTCTGATTTTCAGGTACTACATAACCATCCTTCTTATCCCAATTATAGAGTTTTACACCTAATCCTTCTCCAGGGATAGCTTCACTGTTAAATAAGAATGGTCTCTTACTATCATGGATAGAGTTTTTCTTATTTTCTTCCTTAACAGCACCAAATATTAATTTAAGAAAATCTTTATATTCTTTATTATTAGATACAGATAGTCCTAAGAATTGTGCAGCTTCACAATAACCTATCAATCCAATGGTAGAATACAATTTACGCATATAAATATATCCTGCATTACAATCAGAGAACATTTTAGCGTCTTCCATTTCATACAGCATTGTCTTATATGCAATATGGTACTTATATACTCTTTCAAGAATATTAGTAATATATATATTTAAACTGTTTCTATTAGTTTCTACATTAATATCTGGTATTCCTTCATTTTTCCAATCTCCAACCCAATCCTGAACAATTCTATTAATATTAAGAGTAATTACATTACAAGAACCGGTCATAACTCCAGTCACCGTATGGTTTCTTGTCACCTAAAGAGATGGTGTACGAATAAATTAATTTAGCGATATTATATTGCGTTTCACTCTTGTTGGCTGTCACTTCCAGTGCTTTCTTCAGGTCGGCATCTGCCAAAGCGTTGTGTTCATCATCATTAAATCCCATATAAGTAGTGGCACGGCGTATATATCCGTCCGCGCTGTTGGGATATTGTTCCAGGAAATCGTTTAATGTGGTGATATATTCGTCCTGATTTTGTTGTGAAGATGCCATGAACAGGTACACCAGTGCTTGGTCTTCTGTTTCGGGCAGTCCTTTTTTGATGCCGATTTTATTCAGTGACATGTCGTTCAAAGAAAGGGCGGTGATGCTCAGCGAGGCACCGTATGTAGCTCCGATGGCATAACTTTCCTTGGCTTCATCCGATGCGTTTTTTTGGATTAAACCTAATACTTCTCCATTGGCATTCATAATAGGGCAACTTACTGTTTTTTCGTTGGTTGTCATTGCCAGTGTATAGTAATATGCCTTGTCGCCGATGGTGTCTACTTTGGTGACGGTCCCTGTCTGGCAGGTTGCCGCTTTTTGAGTCGAGTAGGGTAGCAGATAGACTGTTTCACCTACCGATGCCGGCTGTGATGCCGATTTTAATGCTATGGTCTTTTTATCGGTTTCAGTATTAAATTTTACGATGTCATACATGGAGTTGGCTCCCAAGATACGCAATACAGGCAATTCTTTACTGTCCGCATTAATGATTACTGCACGTTCGGCTCCTTCAAACAGGGTATAATCGGATAATGCCGTTCCATTTTCATTGATATAGAATCCATTTCCTGTATTCTTGATTTTGTTATCTTTATCGTATGTAACGATGGAAAAAACGGCTTTTTTAGCTTTGCCGGCCCACTTTGGGGTTGCTTGTGCATAGCTTAGCTGGGCGGCTATGCCGCATGCCAGTATCAAAAGTACTTTCTTCATGATATAGTTAGTTGTTTGTTAACGATGATACGGTATTTATAAAGCGGATGCCGTTTTGTCTTCTGTGAAGCCGCGTTGCTTTACAGCTTCATAAATCAGAATACCTGCGGCAACCGATACGTTCAATGATTCTATTTTACCCATTAACGGTATTTTGATCCATTCATCGCACAGGGAAAGGTGTTCGTAGGGAACACCTGTGTCCTCGGCTCCCATAATGATACATACAGGGTCTTTATAGTTTGCTTTGGTGTAATCATAATCACCTTTTTCCGTGGCTGCTACAATCTTGAATCCGCAGTCTTTCAGATACTTGATGGTATTAGTCAGATTTTGTTCGCGGCATACGGGAAGAGTGTGCAGAGCTCCTGCTGATGTTTTCATTGCGTCGGCATTGACACTGACACTGTTTTTCGAGGGAATAATAATGGCATCTGCACCGGCACATTCGCAGGTACGGGCAATGGCTCCGAAGTTACGTACATCGGTAATTCCATCCAGCATGACGAATAGGGGTGTTTTTCCTTCTTCAAACAAGAAAGGTACCAGATCTTCTGTTTTCTGGTAGGTGACAGAGGAGATGAATGCTACAACTCCCTGATGGTTTTTCCGGGTAATACGGTTAATACGCTCCACGGGTACACGCTGAACAGGGATGAGGGTATTTTTCAAGCAGGCAAACAGTTCTTTGGACAGTTCGCTCTGTATATCTTTCTTCACCAATACTTTATCTATCTCTCTTCCGGCTTGTATGGCTTCAATAACAGCGCGTACACCGAAAATCATTTCATTCTTTTCTAACATATTTAATAAGTGGTTAATGGTTAGTGACAGGTGGTTAGTGGTAATTGGCACTAGCCACTTATCAGCGCCTTTGCATTGTTCAGGGCTGCCTCTGTCAAGGTAGCCCCACTTAGCATATTGGCAATTTCTTTTACTCTTTCTTCATCAGTCAGGCGGCGGATGTGGCTGTTGGTGCCTGTTTCCGTATCTTCCTTATATACTTTATAATGAGTGATGCCGCGTGCTGCAATCTGGGGCAGGTGGGTGATGCTGATGACCTGACGGTTTTGTTTTCCCATCTCCTGCATGATGAGCGCCATTTTCTCGGCGATGGAACCGGAAACTCCGGTGTCTATTTCATCAAAGATGATAGTAGGCAGTTTCACAGCTCCGGCTATCATGGCTTTCAGCGAAAGCATGACACGGGCAATCTCACCACCCGATGCTACGGAAGCTACATTTTGTAATGTTCCATTCTTGTTGGCCGAAAACAGGAATGTCACACTGTCCATCCCTTTACTGTCCGGTTCCTTGCGCGGATTCAGTTCCACCACAAAGCGCACATTGGGCATACCGAGAGGAACCAGCAGGCTTTGCATCTGTCTTTCAATGTGCTTGCCCGATTGGGAACGGAGTTTTGTCAACACAGCAGCTTGCTTTATCACTTTGTCATATAGCGTTTCTTTTTGGGCGGTAAGTTCTGCTATACGGTCATCAAAAGAAGTGATGGCGTTCAGCTTCTCATGATAGTCGGTTTGCACGGCTATCAATTCCTCTATTGTTTGTACGTGATGCTTCTGTTGCAAAGAGTAGATTAAGTTCAGGCGTTCATTTACATAATCCAGACGGGTGGGGTTGAACTCCACTTCCTCCTGTGCGCCTGCTATTTCATGCGACAGATCTTTCAGCTCTATGTAACAACTGTCTAAACGCCCTATCCATTCCTGGGCACGTGTGTACACTCTCGCTATGTTATGCAGGGTTTGCATACATTCTTTGGTAGCGGACAACAGGCTGGCATCTTCCGAAGCCATTATTTGGTCCACTTTGTACAAGCCCGCTTTTATCTCTTCGGCATGATTCAAGGTTTCGGCTTCCTGTTCCAGTTCGGTTTGTTCTCCTTCCTGAAGGTTTGCATCATCCAGCTGTTCCAGTTGGAACCGGATGTAATCTTCATCCTTCCGGCTTTGCTCGGCTTGCGTTATGAAGTCGGCCAGCTGTTTGCATACGTTCCTGTACTCGGTATAAATATCCTTGTATGCTGAAAGTTCGTTGTCATCTTGTGCCAGGATATCCAATACATTCAATTGGAATCCCTCACTGTTGAGCAACAGGTTTTGATGCTGGCTATGTACATCTATCAGTTTCTCGCCCAGTTCTTTCATCTGCGCCAATGAGGCCGGAGTATCGTTTATGAATGCGCGGCTTTTACCTGATGCATATAACTCGCGGCGGATAATACATTCATCCGGATCATATTCCAAATCTCTTTGGGTAAAGAAAGGCTCCATCTGATAGGCGGAGATGTTGAAACGTGCTTCTACAATACATTTATTGGCGCCTTTCTTGATCGCTTTGATATCGGCCCGTTGTCCCAGTAACAAGCCGATAGCGCCTAGAATAATCGATTTACCGGCGCCGGTCTCTCCGGTGATGACAGAGAAGCCGGGGGTGAAACTGATATCCAATGTATCAATCAATGCATAATTCTGTATATAGATAGATTGCAGCATATTCTTGCTCCTTTTTAATAATTTGCTGATTTGTCAATTTGCTAATTTGCTGCGCTGTTGTATTCCGCATGGTAATTAGCGCATTAGCACATTGGCAACATGGCAAATTAAGAAATTATTTATTATTTACCAGTCTGTCAATAATATCCCTTGCTACTTCCTGTTTGCTTTTCAGCGGATAAGGAGTTGCTCCCTGACGGTCTATAATCGTTATTTTGTTGGTGTCACAACGAAACCCGGCTCCTTGGTCGTTCAATGAGTTCAGTACAATGAAATCAAGGTTCTTACGTTCCAGTTTTCTTTGTGCATTTTTTGTTTCATCATTTGTTTCCAAGGCAAATCCCACTAATGTCTGTCCGTCTTTTTTCCGGTTTCCCAGTGCGGCGGCAATGTCTTGTGTGGGTTTCAGTTGCAGTATTAAATTATCTTTCTCTCTTTTGATTTTATGACCGGCTACGGTTTCCGGGGTAAAGTCGGCCACTGCCGCACACAGGATGCCGGCCGAAGCTGTAGGAAACTCGCGGATGGCGGCTTCGTACATTTCTCCGGCACTTTCCACATCTATGCGGCGGATGTTAGGGTGATGGGCCTGAATCGTTACCGGTCCGCTGATTAGCGATACTTCCGCTCCACGTGAAGCGCATTCCTCGGCAAGTGCGAATCCCATTTTTCCTGAAGAATAATTGCCGATAAAGCGTACCGGATCTATTTTTTCGTAGGTTGGACCGGCGGTAATGACTACTTTCTTTCCGGCCATGTCTTGTTGTTTGGCAAAGAAAGCTTCCAGAATTTCCACTATTTTTTCCGGTTCTTCCATTCTGCCTTTTCCTACCAGATGGCTTGCCAGTTCCCCTTCTGCCGGTTCTATAATATGATTTCCGTAAGAACGGAGCGTGTCCAGATTCTTCCGGGTGGAAGGGTGTGCGAACATATCCAGATCCATTGCCGGAGCTACGAATACGGGAGCTTTCATTGACAGATAAGTCGTGATCAGCATATTGTCCGCTATTCCGTTGGCCATTTTACCAATAGTGGATGCGGTAGCCGGAGCGATAATCATGGCATCCGCCCATAGTCCCAAATCAACGTGGCTGTTCCATGTCCCGTCACGCTGGGCAAAAAACTCGCTGATAACAGGTTTGCTTGTTAATGCAGACAAAGTGATAGGTGTGATGAATTCTTTGCCTGCGGGGGTAATCACGACTTGTACTTCCGCTCCCTTCTTAATAAGTCCGCGAATGAGTATAGCCGCTTTATAGGCGGCTATACTTCCGGTTATACCTAGTACGATTTTTTTTCCTTTCATACTCATTTCATCATTCCCGATTCACGTAGTCTGATTTTTGTCAGTACGTTTTTCGTGTTCAGCGTAAAGTCACCGTTCAGTATCCAGCTGTAGTAGCCCGGATCTTTTTGTAATACTTCGCTGACCGACATTCCTTTGTATTTCCCAAAATTAAAGACTTCCACGCCTTTGTCATCATAAACAATGCGTCCGGCGAAATCTACGTTCTTGTTGAAACTTGAATATTCGGCTAGAAATGCCATATCGTTTTGCAATTCTTCCGGATAGCGGTCCAATTGGGATTTCAGTACTTCGTATGTGGCACGTGTGTCGGCTTCGGCTGTATGGGCATCTTCCAGATTCTTTCCGCAATAGAATTTATAGGCGGCAGACAGGGTGCGCTGTTCCAGTTTGTGATAAATCACCTGCACGTCAATGAATTTTCGTTTCATCATGTCAATGTCTACTCCTGCGCGCAGGAACTCCTCGGCCAGAACCGGAATGTCGAAACGATTGGAATTGAAACCGGCAAGGTCACATCCCTCAATGTCCCGGGCTATCTCTTTTGCCACTTCCTTGAAAGTAGGGCAGTCCGCCACATCTGCGTCATAAATACCGTGGATGGCAGAAGATTGTTCGGGAATATGCATTTCCGGATTGATACGCATGGTCTTCGTTTCTTCGTTGCCGTTTGGATACACCTTCAGATAGCATATTTCCACTATTCTGTCTGTGTTTATATTTGTTCCCGTTGTTTCCAAATCGAAAAAAACAATAGGATTCTTCAAGTTCAATTTCATTTTCAGCTTGTATTATATATTGTTTTTCCGCCACATGGTGGCGTGTCGTTTTTAGTCGTTCAGCATCATAGGCATCAGCAGCATCAGCAGGTCTTCTTTTTCTTCCTGTTCTACAGGAACAATAACACCCGCACGTGAAGGATCAGCCAGTTCGAAAAGTATTTCCTGTGCCGAGATATTGTTTAAAATATCGATCAGGAATGTTGATTTAAAGCCGATGCTCATGGGGCTTCCTGTATATTGGCAAGTCAGTGTTTCTTCTGCTGAGGTGGAGAAGTCTATGTCTTGTGCGGAGATCTGGATCTGATTTTCACTGAGGCGGAGTTTTATCAAACTGCTTGCTTGTGATGAGAATACAGATACACGGCGGAGCGCACTGATCAGCATCATGCGGTCAATGGTGGCCTTGTGCGGATTATCCTGCGGAATTACTGAATTATAATTGGGATAGCGTCCTTCGATAAGACGGCATATCATGCTGTAGTTTTCTAATGTAAACGTAGCGTTACGGTCGTCAAAATCAATTTGCACATCTCCTTGTTCTTTCGGCAACAGGTTCTTCAGCAGGGTTGCCGGTTTCTTGGGCAGAATGAAAGCGGCTTTTTCATCGCCGTGTGCCACAAATGTTTTATTGCGTACTAATTTGTGCCCGTCTGAGGCTACGAAAGTGATGTCTTCGGTAGTGATATCAAAATAAATACCATTCATTACCGGACGTAACTCGTCATCGGCAGTAGCGAACAAGGAACGGTTGATACCCGCCAGCATCACCGGAGCGCCCATTGTTACGTGTACCGCATTTGCGCCTAATGCAGGAGCCTGCGGATATTCGTCGGCATTTTGTCCCATCAGGCTGTATTTACCATTCTGATATTGTACGGTGATTTCCAGATTCTCTGTATTTACCAGGAAAGTCAGTGGTTGTTCGGGTATTTCTTTCAGGGCTTCGAGTATGGTTTTTGAAGAAACGGCAAAGCGTCCGTCACCGTCACTTTCATTTACTTCCAAAGAAGTGGACAGGGTCGTTTCGCTGTCAGAAGCAGTGAGCGACAACGTTCCGTCAGTCAGTTCCATTAAGAAACAATCAAGAATAGGTAACGAATTTTTAGAGTTGATTACTCGGCTAATAGCTTGTAAATGACTGAATAATCCAGTACTTGAAACGATGAACTTCATAGTTTTATATTATTATATTTATATTCTATATCTCTATATTCATTTAACTGCCAAAGTTACGAAAAGATTATGGTTCAAGCGCAAAAAATGGCGAAAAAATTAGTTTACTCGCAAGGAAAAGTGTACTTTCGTGGCGAATTTAAATAACGTAATATGGAATTAGCAGGAAAAGTAATAGCAGTCCTCGAACCGAGAGGAGGAGTTTCAAAGACAGGAAATGAATGGAAAGTACAAGAATACGTAATTGAAACGCATGATCAATATCCTAAAAAAATGTGTTTTGACGTATTTGGAGCAGATAAGATAGCGCAATTTAATATTCAGGCAGGTGAAGAGTTGAATGTGTTTTTTGATGTGGATGCCCGCGAGTGGAATGGTCGTTGGTTCAACAGTATCCGTGCGTGGAAAGTAGAGCGTGTGGGTGCCCAGGGACCTGTTGCACCGGATGCTCCGTTTCCTCCCATGAATGCTGCTCCCGCTGCATCGGTAGATTTTGCCGCGACAGACGAGAAGGATGATTTGCCTTTCTAGGGGATAGAGGATTCCCATAAACATAAATAAGCCGGCAGAATCCGTGAAAAGGATTTTGCCGGCTTATTTTATATAGTCTGTTTTTATGGTCATTCTCAATCATGGTGTGAAGTGTTGACGGGATATTTGCGTTCCATGAATTTCCATTTATCATCCGGTGTGGTATGATTACGGTGGAGTAAATTAAACAGGCGGAAACTATATTGCTGTAGTTTCCGCCTGTTCTTTATTGAGTTAAATAAAAAAAGTCTTAAAATGTAGTGTAGAAGATTTGCATTTTCAGCTTATTCTCAGGATTCGTTCCACCTTTTAACATAGCGCTTTCCATACCTAAGCTGTTGGATATTTCAACTATTTCATTGTTTGAATTGGATACTGCTTTGACAGGTATGATGACAACTCTGTTCCAGTCCGGATTTTCAGCGTCCCATTTTTTTCCGTCTTCTTCCTTTTCAGGATCTCCACCTGCTGCTGTTATGCCTTTTTTCCGTTCCTCAATGCAGTAAGTGATTAAGGGAGCGATGTTGGTAAAGGTGTATGTATTGTTACTGCTGCTATATGAACTTAAGAAAGAAGTCTTGTTGTCGATAATCTTGTTTTCTTCAAAGAACGAGAACATATCTTTCTTTCTGACCATCAATACATATTGGGGGATGCCCATTTTGTATTTGGACTCTTTCTCGTTGTAGCGTGTGAACGATACATTTACACCATTTAGCGTATCTCTTTTATGTTCATTGTAAATCTCTGCAATGGGGAAAGTCGCTTCTGTAAAAATACCTGCCGGACTTTTGAGGTAAGTATGGTCCGATTCTTGGACTAACTCTTCCAATCTGCTACCGTTACTGAAGTGGTTGGCTTGTATCACTTCCTTGGTTGCTCCAAAGAAATAGGACTTGTAAACCAACGAATCCCGCTTGCCGGAAGAACTTTCTATCAGGGCTTCAAAATTAAGATTCAGGCTTAAACCGTCAATGTATAAAATGGTTCCGTCGCCATGAGTACAGCGAATGTAAACTCCCTTTAATACATTCTTGATAAAACTTTCAGGAGTCTTGAAATACTCTTTGTTCTCCTTGTATTTGTTGAAGATGTGATCGCCTAATGAATTGGGCAATTTGATAGTCTGTATAATTGTTCTTTGCTTGACACCGCTGCTTGTGGTTGTAGTTTCATCTTTGCTTGTAGACGGACCTACTGCCGAATAGGCTTTTACAGCGATAGGCTTTCCTTTTTCGTTGTAATAATCTTTAGGATCCACACTGGTATAGAAAGTACTTAGTTCTTTTTCAGGAATAACCTTGTCCAATGTGTCAACCTGTAAGCGCATGGCATTCAGTGAGTCACCAAAGAAAGACCCGTATTGCAGACTTATATTTACTCCGATGACTTTGGTCAGCTCTTCTTCAAATTTGAAGTTGTCCATACAGGTGAACTGTGCTATAAAGTCGGCAGTAAATTCTCCAAATTGCTCATCGGTATATCGTCCTAAATATGCAGTACTGGTACGTGCATAAACAGAGTCGGCCAACAGAGATTTGGTGGTAAACTCATAACTGTCTGTATTTGCCGGAATCTTATCTCCACCGGGGATAAGATCAGTCCCGATGCCGGTTGTTGAATCATCGCAACTATAAATAAGTGCAGCCAACAACAATGCGCATAAGTATTTGATTTTCATCTTTATTATTCTTAGTGAGTTATTTCTTTTCAAACTCCCATACTTTGTCATAGAACTCATTGAAAGCATCTACATAGGTATCGGCAGGCTGATAGTCGAGCACGGGCACACCCGATTCACGGGCGAACTTCATGACATTCTCGTTCACTTTTTCGCTGTTTTGTATCACACCGTCGGAGTAGGCAATGGCCAGTTTGCACAGCTCCTCGTAATTTGCCGGAGATTTGACGATGCTTTCCACATCATTCTTTTCAATGCCTTTCAGCATGAGTTTTTCAGTCAGATTACCTTCGCAGTCCGATTTGAAATCATCTTCAAATACCGAAAATACTACTTTTGAGTCTCTGAATGACGGTTCATCCTGATAAGCCTTCTTGATATAAAGAGGTACAAATGCACTCATCCACCCTTGGCAATGGATAATGTCCGGACACCAGCGTAATTTCTTTACCGTTTCCAATACGCCGCGTGCATAAAAAATAGCACGTTCGTCATTGTCTTTGTATTCTACACCGTTTTCGTCAGCTACCATTTGGCGGTGCTGGAAATAGTCGTCATTGTCAATGAAGTAAACCTGCATACGTGCAGCTTGGATAGATGCTACCTTGATAATCAGCGGATGGTCCGTATCGTCTATGATTAAATTCATGCCGGACAGGCGGATGACTTCGTGTAATTGGTTTCTGCGCTCATTGACATTGCCCCATTTTGGCATAAAAGTTCTGATTTCTCTGCCTTTTTCCTGAATAGCCTGAGGAAGAAATCTTCCCATGTTTGCCATTTCGGATTCGGGAACGTAAGGGGTAATCTCTTGTGTAATAAATAAAACTTTATTTGCCTTCATCTTAACTTTTTGTTGCTCATAATCATTTTGCAAAGATATAAAAAAAATAGATGAGAGTGGCAAGAAACGAGGAATAATAATTCCTTATGATATGTTAAGTGGCTGGTAATTAGTAATTAGCAGTTGGAAGTTAATGGCCGATGCCTTGCGGAATTAGGTGAAAAATGGGAAAGAACAGGTGGCCGCCCGGTGGCTGAAGAGGGCTTATTGCGCCATATCTGCAAGCTATTAACCACTTATTACTAACCACTCATCATTAATTAAAACTCTTTTTTTCTTCGTTATCTCCCAAATAATGGTTTACTTTGCAGCCGTTTTAAATGAAACTACTCAAACAAAAGAGATAAAAAGATGAAGTTAGTTCAAACAATCAAAGAGCTTCAGTCAGAGCTGGATGCCCTGCGCAGTGAGGGAAAGACAATAGGTCTGGTACCTACGATGGGTGCACTCCATGCCGGACACGCTTCGTTGGTGAAACGTGCTGTTGCAGAAAATGATGTAGTGGTGGTAAGTGATTTTGTGAATCCTACCCAGTTTAACGACAAAAATGACTTGGCAAAATATCCGCGTACATTGGATGCCGATTGTGAATTGTTGGAAAAAGTAGGGGCGGCTTTTGTTTTTGCTCCGTCTGTAGAAGAGATTTATCCTGAGCCTGATACCCGGCAGTTCAGCTATGCGCCGTTGGACACAGTGATGGAAGGCCGTTTCCGTCCGGGACATTTCAATGGAGTATGCCAGATAGTGAGCAAGCTGTTTATGATTGTAAATCCTACCCGTGCTTATTTCGGTGAGAAAGATTTCCAGCAGTTGGCTATTATTCGTGAAATGGTGAAACAGATAGGGTTCAACGGACTGGAAATTGTAGGTTGTCCTATTGTGCGTGAGGAAGACGGGCTGGCATTGAGCAGCCGCAATGCACGGCTTTCTGCGGTGGAGAGAGAGTATGCGCTGAATATTTCGCAGACTTTATTTAAGAGTTGTACTTTTGCAAAATCTCATCCGGTCGCTGAGACTCAGAAGTTTGTAGAAGATGCGATTGCTGCCGCTCCGGGTTTGCGTCTGGAATATTTTGAAATAGTAGACGGCACTACGCTTCAGAAAATAACGGATTGGGAAGATACGGATTATGCAGTAGGTTGCATTACGGTATTTTGCGGAGAGGTACGTTTGATAGATAATATAAAATATAAGGGATAGTGATCGTTAACCATTAGAATTATGATGATTGAGGTATTAAAGTCGAAACTGCATTGTGTCCGTGTAACGGAAGCCAATTTGAATTACATGGGTAGTATTACGATTGACGAGGACTTGATGGATGCCGCCAACATGATTGCCGGCGAGAAAGTGCACATTGTGGATAATAATAACGGCGAGAGGTTTGAAACTTATATTATTAAGGGTGAGCGCGGTTCGGGATGTATTTGTCTGAATGGGGCTGCTGCCCGGAAAGTACAGGTGGGTGACATTGTGATTATCATGTCATACGCCATGATGGATTTTGAGGAAGCTAAATCGTTCAAGCCGACGGTGGTTTTCCCTGATTCGGCGATGAACAAGATTGTATAACGATATTTTTGTTCGGTAATCCAAAAGCCCGGTAGACGTGAGTCTGATACGGGCTTTATTTTTTTATCCGCAATCATAGGGGGCAATAAACTTTCATTTATTATCCGGTAGTATGATTGCGGATAATTTGTTTATATGGATTTCTCCTTGATAAGTCCTGTCCGGTAGGCCATCAGCAATTTCTTTAAATCGTTGATCTGTGTCACCAGTTCCCGTCCTTTGTCAGTGTCCTTTACCATCATGCGTTGGGTGCTCATTTCTACTATCTGAGTGCTCGATTTGATATCCTGCCCTTCTTCAATGGCTTTTTGCATTGAGGTGAACGGTTCGTGCTGTACCAGTTGGAATCCGCGCGAATGGTATACCAGTGTATATCCGGCAATTCCGGTTTCCGAATGATACGCTTTAGAGAATCCTCCGTCTATGACCATCATCTTGCCGTTTGCTTTTATCGGATTCTCACCTTGGATGGTTTTTACGGGTACATGCCCGTTGATGATATGGCGGTGTGTTCCTATCACGCCGAACTCGTCCAGCAGCATGTCACATACTTTTTCTTCATTGCGCAGGCTGTAATAGTGACCTTTCACTTCCTTGTGCAACTCTTTCTCTTTTAAGAAGTAACGTTCAAAAGTAGCCATTTTGTCTTTGTCGAAAGCAGGGGAGTCTTTGCCACACCACAAGTACCATACATAGTCTACGGCAAAGGGTCTGTCCTCGTTGTCTTCCTCAGCGAAGAAGGCGGTACGGATCAAATGCCCTACTTTTTCCAGCAAGGCTTTTCCCTTGTACGTTTTTCCGGCTATGGACACATCTTTCAGCGTACCGTCGGCATTCAAGGGGATGGAGGCGTGGAACAGCAGATTTGAGTTGCTCACCGTGTACATGCATCCGTAACGGAACAGGCAGCGGATATGTTTTTTCAATTTCTCACTGCTGACAAATGAACGATGGAGTTTGTTCATAATTTCCCGTTCTTCGTCTGTCAGCTTATAAGGATCGGCAGGATCTACCGTAGGAAGAAAACTGTCTTTCAGCTCATATTCTTTTCCATTGGGCATTGTGATGGTCTTACGCTCGAAGTCTATACGGTGTAGCAGCATACGGTCGTCCATCTCGAAATCGGGGCGGCGCCTGATAATCTCCGCTTCCAGCTTGAACTGGATAACACTGATTGCTTTGTGCATCTGGCCTATCATGCGCAGCGTCTTGGCATTGTACGTACAGTCTTCTTTCTCTACTTTCGGTCCGAACAGGGTGCAGGGATCATCAGCGTATGTTTCCATGGCAAAGGTGGCCAGGGGCAGAAGGTTGATGCCATATCCGTCCTCCAGAGCAGCAAGGTTGCCATAACGCATGGCCAGGCGTAGCACGTTTGCCATACAGCAGTCGTTGCCGGCTGCGGCTCCCATCCATAAAATGTCATGGTTTCCCCATTGTACGTCGAAATTATGATAATCGCATAATATGTCCATAATGCGGTGGGGGGCAGGGCCACGGTCGAATATATCACCCAGCACATGCAGTGTGTCTATGGTGAGCCGTTGGATGAGGTTGCATAGGGCAATGATAAAGTCATCGGCGCGGCGGGTAGAAATGATGGTGCTGATGATGACATTAATATACGCCTGTTTGTTGGGAACCATTGAGTTTTCGTGCAACAACTCCTGAATGATATACGAGAATTCTTTGGGAAGCGACTTCCGCACTTTGGAACGGGTATATTTGGAGGATACATTCTGGCATACACGTACCAGTTGGTTCAACGTGATGACATACCAGTCGTCCAGATCCGTTTCCACTGCTTTTACCAGATCCAGTTTTTGTTCCGGATAATAAATCAGCGTACATAGTTCTTTTTTTTCATTTTCGCGCAGGGTATTGCCGAATATTTCATTTACTTTTCTTTTGATGGCCCCGGAAGCATTCCGCAATACATGCTGGAATGCCTCGTACTCTCCGTGCAGGTCGGCAAGGAAATGTTCTGTACCTTTAGGCAGGTTCAGAATAGCTTCCAGGTTGATTATTTCCGTACTGGCATCGGCTATAGTGGGGAAACTATGCGACAGCAGTTGCAGGTATCGCATATCTTCCTGTATGGTTTCCGGGGTGATAGAATTATAAGCGTTCATAGCTGGAAATTATATAAAAAACATAAGTATTAATTGGGCTATAATGACCCGGCTGAACATGGACAGCGGATATACGGTGGCATAACTCACTGCCGGATTATCACCGGGTAACGTGTCATTGGCATAGTTCAATGCCATAGGGTTTGCCATGCTTCCACACAGCATGCCACAGGTGCTTCCGAAGTCGAGGTGGCTTATGCGGAGGGCCACTAATGCCATAATGACTACCGGAATAAAGGTGATGGCGAAGCCTACAGCTATCCAGATGGCTCCTTCGGGGCGCATCACTGTCTCGAAGAAATGTGCGCCTGCATCCAGTCCCAGGCAAGCCAGATAGAGGGATAACCCGATACCGCGCAGCATCAGGTTGGCACTCCGGGTGGTATAAGTGATGAGGTGGAAACGGGGGCCAAAGCATCCGATAAGAATTCCTACTACGATAGGTCCGCCTGCCAGGCCTAATTTAACGGGAGTGCTGATGCCGGGGATGGCGATAGGGATGGAGCCTAGTATCAATCCCAGTACAATACCTATAAAAATGGCGGCAAGATTAGGGTCCTTCAACGTTTTAACCGCATTGCCTAATACTTTTTCCACATTCTCTATGGCTTTGGCTTCTCCCACTACGGTCAGCCGGTCGCCCAGTTGGAGGATCAGCCCCGGTGTGGCAAGCAGTTGTACCCCGCTGCGCATCACACGGCTGATGTTGATGCCATAGCTGTTGCGCAGACGTAAAGAGCCTAGTTTTTTCCCGTTTATTTCGGGGCGGCTGATAACGATATGTTTGGAAATCAATTGGCTGTCTATGGCATTCCAGTCGATGTCTTCTTTATTCCAATCCTGGTTTTCCTGTTCGCCGAAAAGAATCGTGAGCGAGGGAGCGTCCTTTTCGGTGGTGATAACCAGCAGGCGGTCATTCTCTTTCAGTATTTTTTCTGAAGTGGGGATGCTTACCGTGCCTTCTCGCCATAAACGGGAGATAACAAATTTAGGATAGCTTAATAAAGCTACTTCTTTTATGCTTTTATTGAAAATGGCGGGATTGTGCACTTTGAAGGTGGCAATGAATGTCTGATTGGTGTCCTCGTGCTCGTGAATGTCGATATCTGAGGGACGGACAAATAATTTGCGTACCAGCAGCATGGCCAGAATAACACCTACCACTCCCAGCGGATAGGTTACGGCGCAACTTAACGCAGCGCCACTGGCGGGTTCCCCCATTTGTTTCAATGTCTGTTGGGCGGCCCCCAAAGCGGGAGTATTGGTGGTGGCTCCACAAAGGATGCCTACCATATCGCTCATCGGTATGCCTCCCAGTTTGCTGAAAAGCACCGTCATGACCGTACCTGTCAGAATAACGCCTATGCCCAGCATATTGAGCTGTACGCCGCCTTTACGGAATGAACTGAAAAAGCCGGGACCTACCTGCAAGCCCAGTTCGTATACAAAAAGCACAAGACCGAAACTCTCGGCGTAATTCAGCATATTCGGGTCGATTGAGAATCCCAGGTGTCCGGCCAGAATACCGGCAAAAAAGACGAAGGTAACTCCCAATGAAATGCCAAACAGGTGGATTTTACCTAAACCGAGCCCCACGGCAATGATAATCGAGAGGATTACAACCGCCTGTAAAGGCGTGTGTTCAAAAAATAAGCTATTTAACCATTCCATATTGCAAAGATAGTACATTTTTAAGTTCTGCAAGCGATAAATAGGTATTTATGGATGGAACATGACTCATCTCGTTCTATAAATGATCCTTTTCCTCCAGCCACGCATCAATCAGTTTTCTTGCCAGGCTCAGCTTTTTGGGTATCTCCGGCAAGTTGTCTTTGGTATAGAAAGCGCCGGCACTCAGTTCTTCTTGTTGTAGTTTGATGTTTCCGCTTTCATAATCGGCGGTGAAGCCTATCATGATTCCGCTGGGATAAGGCCACGGCTGGCTGCCGAAATATTTCAGGTTTTTGATATGGAGTCCTGTTTCTTCCAGTACCTCGCGGTGCACACATTCCTCCAAAGTTTCGCCCGGTTCAAGAAAACCGGCTACCAAACCGTTGAAGGTTCCCCGGAAGTTGCGGGCGTGGACCAGCAGTATGCTGTCTTCCCGGCGTATCAATACAATGATGGCAGGAGAGATGCGCGGATAAATTTCCTGACGACATTGGGGGCATTTTTTAGCAATAGGAGAAATCTGTACGGTAGGTACGCCGCACATGGGGCAATAGCGGCTGTTCTTGTCCCAATTCAGTATCTGGAAGGCTTTGCCACCCACATTGTACTCTTCCCAAGGCAATACGTCGTATGAACTCCGGAGATCCATCATCAGGTGGCGGTCATTTTCGCTGCCGGGCACCGGGGCATGTACGGAGAAAGTCTTGGCAGTGCGTCCCTCTATCTCTCCGATGGTGTGGATAGTGCTTCCTACCGGAACAGGCATGGGAGGCTCTGTTCCGAAAGGTATGGTGTATATTCCGTTCTTTTTCTCTATCAGCAGCTGATCCTTATAAAAAACGAACCAGCCGCAGGTTTCTATATCTTCTTCCATATTCTTTTTTACCTTGTTGCAATTATTGATTCAATCCTTTCATAGTGAGCTGGATGCGCTTGCGCTCTAGGTCTATGCTCATCACTTTCACCCGTACATGCTGATGGATGCTGACTACGGTGGTGGGGTCGCTCACAAATTTGTCGGCCAGTTGTGATACGTGCACCAGACCCTTCTCTTTGATTCCTATATCTACAAAGCAACCGAAGTTGGTAATATTGTTCACAATGCCGGGCAGTTCCATTCCTTCAGTCAAATCCTCTATGGTCTTTACATTCTTGTCAAATTCAAAAACTTGGATTTGTTGCCGTGGGTCGCGTCCCGGCTTGTCCAATTCCTGCATGATGTCTGTCAGGGTGGGAAGCCCCACTGTCGGGGTGACATACTTCTTGATATCAATCCGGCTGCGCAGTTCTTTGCTTTTTATCAGTTCGTCTACGGTGCAGTTCAGGTCTTTGGCTATCTGCTCCACTATGGGATAGCTTTCGGGATGCACGGCCGAGTTGTCCAGCGGATTCTTTGCTTGTGGGATACGCAGGAACCCTGCGCATTGCTCAAACGCTTTCGCTCCCATCCGGGGTACTTTCAATAACTCCTTGCGTGAACTGAAAGGCCCGTTCTCGGTGCGGTAATCCACAATGTTTTGAGCCAAGGCAGGACCTAGCCCCGATATATAAGTCAGCAGATGGCGGCTGGCGGTATTGAGGTTCACACCTACCAGGTTCACACAACTTTCCACTGTCTGGTCCAATGATTTCTTCAATAAAGTCTGGTCCACATCATGCTGGTATTGTCCCACTCCGATAGATTTGGCATCTATTTTCACCAGTTCGGCCAGCGGGTCCATCAACCGGCGGCCTATGGATACGGCTCCACGCACGGTCACGTCGTATTCAGGGAACTCGTCTCGGGCGGTTTTCGAGGCCGAGTAAATGGATGCTCCGTCCTCGCTTACTACAAATACTTGCAATTCACGGTTATAGCGTTGTGAAGTGATGAATTGTTCTGTCTCACGGCTGGCGGTGCCATTGCCTATGGCGATTGCCTCTATCTGATATTGTTCTACCAATTTCACGATGCTGCGGGCTGCCTGTGAGTATTCATTCTTGGGCGGATGCGGATAAATGGTTTCATTGTGCAGCAAAGAGCCTTGTGCGTCCAGACAGACTATTTTACATCCGGTACGGTAGCCGGGATCAACTCCCATGACCCGTTTCTGTCCCAAAGGAGGAGCCAGCAGAAGCTGTCTCAGGTTTCCGGCGAAGACGCGGATTGCCTCCTCGTCGGCTTTCTCCTTGCTCAAGGCTGAAAATTCGGTTTCGATGGAAGGCTTCAGAAGCCGCTTGTACGCATCACGCACTGCCTCGCCTACCTGGCGGCTGCATTCATTGTTGCCACGGACATACATTTGTTCCAGCCGTCCGGCGCACTCTTCGTCATCAGGACTTATACTTACTTTCAACAGGCCTTCCGACTCTCCCCGGCGGATAGCCAGCAGACGGTGGGAGGAACAGCGTTTCAAAGGTTCGCTGAAATCGAAATAATCGCGGTATTTGGCAGCTTCTTCCTCTTTGCCTTTCACCACTTTGGAGGTGATGACAGCTTGTCGGGAAAATTGGTTGCGCAGTTGGTTGCGGGCGCGCTCGTCCTCGCTCACTTGTTCGGCTATGATGTCGCGCGCGCCTTTCAGCGCATCCTCTTCGTCTTTCACATCTCCTTTCACAAAAGCGGGGAGACGGCTGTCCAGATGGTTTTCGCGTTGCAATAACAGTAAGGTGGCAAGCGGTTCCAGTCCTTTTTGCCGTGCCGCTTCGGCGCGGGTCTTACGTTTCGGCTTATAGGGCAGATATATGTCTTCCACTTCGGTGGCATCCCAACTCTGTTCAATGCGTTTGCGCAATTCTTCTGTCAGTTTGCCCTGTTCTTCTATGGTAGAAAGAATGGTTTCTTTTCGCTTGGCCAGTTCACACAACTTGTCATTTCTGTCTTTAATTTCGCCTATTTGTACTTCGTCCAGCCCTCCGGTTGCCTCTTTCCGGTATCGGCTTATGAAAGGGATGGTAGCTCCCCCGCCCAGTAGAGATAATGTATTGTCTACTTGATGTACGGAAACCTTCAGGGCTGCGGCAATCATTTTATTGAATAGTTCCATGTCTGTTGTTTTCTTTTGGGGGCAAAGGTATAAAAAAGGTATGGGTTTTTCCGTATAATTTGAGGTTGAAAACAGTGTATCTTATCCGTTCGCTCGGTATTCTCTTGATTTTGAAATGACTGCATCGATCCAGGAAGTCATGGAAACATTGTGTTTATTGGATGACAACTTATCATGGGAAAAGAAAAATACAGGATAAATAATTAAGTTTACAGACAATGGCAAATTCGGATTTCTATTATGGTGCTTATCCAGCAGAGTATTCTAATTCGTTGTCTGGAATTTTTGATATGAAAATGCGAAATGGCAATACTACGGATTTTGCACATGCTGTTCAATTAGGCATTTGGGGATTTGATTTATCATCAGAAAGACCAATAAATAAGAAAAGTGGAAGTTCGTACCTCTTTAATTACCGTTACTCATATTCTGGTTTGGCAGATAAGATTAGTGGTTCTGACGAGGGGCTTAATTATCAGGATTTGGCTTTTAAGATAAACTTGCCAACAAAAAAATTGGGAACTTTCACATTTTGGGGTATCGGACTCTTGGATAAAATAATTCAAAGACCGGAAGATGACCCTAAACAATGGGAAACATCTATGGAAAGACAAGAACAGAAGGCTGACTTCCAAAAAGGAGCAATTGGAATGGCACATACTTTATCTTGGAATGATAATACATATCTGAGAAGCAATATAGGCATAACCTTTTCTGGAACCAAAGCAGAGAATCATATTTATGATAATGAATTAAACAGAATACCTGTCGCATTTGCAACAAAGCATGAGACCAATCTTCAAATCAATACATTTATCAATAAACGCTTTAATGCTTTCCATACAAATCGAACTGGAATAAGCTATACAGGAATATTCTATGATTTGAATTTTAATATAAGTCCCAATATCGGATTATCCTATCCAATGGAATGCTATGCTTATGGGGAAGGACAGAATAATGTATTATACATATATTCAAATTCTCTTTTTCAGTTAACAAACAAATTGAAAATGAATGTAGGTATAGGTACTCAGTATATTGATTTATTGCGGATATTCTTTGTGCGCAAGAGGTATGGACAAAGGAGGATTCTATTAAACTGTCTAAAATATTGAATGATGAAACACTTGTTTATATAGATGATGATTTTAAAAAAGAGTTGGACAATAGCTTCATCGGGATAAAAGAAAATAGCGGTTCTTGGAATGATTTTATATTGGATATCAAGCCTGGCGATTCATAGTTAGGGGTAGAACTGTTTAATCCTGATGTATGTAAGAGATTGATAAGTTCATTTCATCGACTGTCAGACGCTAATTCTTTCTCAATTTCTTCAATCGTAGGCAGACTGCCATGGAAGTCTTTCGGCAGGGCTTGCCCCAATTCGTAGTCGGATATGCCGATTGGCTTCTGAAGATCACGCAAGGCATATTCAGCCTTGATACGGTCTTTGCTTTTGCAAAGCAACAATCCAATCGTTCGGTTATCTCCCTCTCGGCAAAGGATGTCATCCACAGCAGAACAGTAGAAGTTGAGTTTACCGATATATTCCGGTATGAACTCCGTGTCTTTCAACTCAATCACTAAATATCTATGCAAAAATGCGTTATACATTAATATGTCGATATAGTAATCATCGCCCGACACCTCTATGTGATACTGCCGCCCCATGAAAGCAAAGCCGGCTCCCATTTCCACAAGGAATTTTTCTACATGCTTGACCAATCCTATTTCCACATCACGCTCATTGTATTCTTTTGTGAAAGTCAGCATATCGAATATATACGGATCTTTGAGCATGGATTTCACATCGTTTGCCTCTGGTATAGGCAGGGTTTCACTGAAATTGTTTGCCAACGCTCCATGTTTGCCGTAATCATCCAGTTTGATAGCTTCTTGCAGATAACGTTTTGACCAATGGGAGGTGATGCTCTGTACCATGTACCAATAGCGTGCCCGAATGTCCTTGACTTGCTGCAAGAGTATGAGATTGTGAACCCATCCCAAATGTTTGATAGGAAGTGAAAGGTGGTGCTCCTGATTATATTCATTGAAAAATTGTATCATACACTGCATATTGCGTACAGAGAAGCCCTTTATTTCGGAATACTCGTTCTTCAAATCCACGGATAAGCGTTGCAAAGTTTTCTTGCCCCAACCGTCAGCGTCTTGGCTTTTTTGTAACATCTCGCCCACGTCCCAATACATTCTGAGCATTTCTTCGTTGGCGGCATAAATTGCCCGTTGCTGGGCAATCAGCACCCTTTGCTTGATTTTGCGAAGCAATACCGCGTAACCATGAAAGTTATTCGCCAAGTTGTCAATCATTTGTATATTTGTGTTCTTAGGCATATTTTTCTTTAATTCGTTTACAAAGTTACTATTATTATTCGGTTGTGCATCAAAAACTTACGATTATTGCTGATTACATCCTATCAATTATTATCTTCGCATAGAAAAGCTCCTCTTTTGTTGCTGGTCATAATCTCCCTCCACCACGTTATCGGCTTCCCGTTTAGCTTTGATTCGTTCTCGGTTATCCAAATTCCCTTTTTGCTTGGCAGTGATATACAGGAAATCTCTGGTTGTACGATGTGGTTGTTTGTTGTCACCGAACAGGTTGAGGACACTCTTAATGTCTGATACATGCTCCGCGTCAAAACAGGGCTTGTAATAGTTCCTTGCCAAACGAATGATGTTGTTTACTGCCTTACGGAAGATATCGCTTGTTTTGAGCCTCGTTGTTTCCTCCGTATGCACAGCTTCCTTGCGGTTAAGTTCGGATTGGTGCTTTGCCTCCAGCTTCATTAGTTCCCTATGGTGGTCACTCTGCATGGTCTGAATTTTATCCTGTAACTGTTCAATGGTTTCCACATGTGTGGAAATATTATCTCTTTGAGCGGATGTTTCCGTTTCCTTTCTTGCAGTTCTAAATCTTTTTTTATAAACTTGCCATTGTTTTTCAGTCAGATCGGTTGGATACTGTGTCATAACTGTATTGCTTGTTACTTTTAAAGATATAATATTTTTCCGATTGACTTGCTGATTTTGAATTTCGGAAATGCCTATAACATTATTCTTTGATTAATTCAAAACAGTTTCTAAGAATTATCTTGAATTTAATAGAAAGATTGTCAGTAAATAAACACATATTTATGGAATGTAAAAGGGTCATGACAGGTTTCTTGATTTGTACAGGTCTTTCAATATCTGCCTTTAGTCAGACAACAGGGAAAATAATAGATACAAAACAGCAACCGATAGAAGGTGCTACGATTGTCATGCAGTTGCCGGATTCTACCTATTTAGGAGCAGCCATATCTGCGGCTGACGGTACATTTACGTTGGAGCAGGAGCCGGATGGTTATTTGCTCATAGTTCAACACCTGCTTTACCAAACCAAACAGGTAAAGGGGCAGACAGCAGATGCAGGCATCATTACGCTGGAGCAGAAAGACTATAATCTGGACGAAGTGGTAATAAAGGGAGAAAGACCATTGGTTAAGGTAGAAAACGGACGGCTTGGCTATGACCTTTCCGCACTATCAGAAAAGCAGTCCGTAAATAATGCTTACGAAGCCATAATCAAACTGCCGGGAGTACAGGAAAAAAATGGAATTCTTTCTCTTGCCGGAGCAAATTCTCTCACAATAGTGATGAACGGCAAGCCTACCACTATGACCTCTGAACAGCTGGAAACATTATTACGCAATACTCCTGTAAATCGTGTGGAAAAAGCGGAAGTAATGTACAGTGCCCCTCCGGAACTTCATGTACGCGGAGCAGTTATCAATGTGGTAATAAAACGCTCACACGACTATTCCTTTCAGGGTGAATTAAGTACCAATTACCAGAACAGATATTTCAGCAGTGGCGGTGCAAACGGAAATTTTCGCTTTTCCACACCAAAAATCACTTTAGATGTAATGTATGGAGCTGACAATATCAAAACTATGGAATACACAGACTTGCTCTCCAGACACACTTTGAATAATAATGTATATGAAATAATGCAGAACGAGAAACTGAGTTCCAAAAGTTGGATGCACAATGTGAGAACCGCTCTGGAATATAACTTCAACGAAAAGAATCATCTGAATGTAGCCTACACGGGAAGTTTTACCCCTGACGGGCATAACCGCAGTATAGCTGATGGAAGTTTTCAGCAGTCCAATCTTGATAAGTTTACAGATAATAAGATGAACAATATAACAGTACAATATAGTTCGGGTATCGGTCTGGAAGTAGGCGGTGATTATACACGTTACACCTCAGACAATAGCCAGACCATGTTCACACAATTATCTGATAAGAGTAAAAACTCATATACCCTGACTGGCGGTCAGCGTATAGACCGTTATTCGATTTATGCAGACCAGAAACATAATCTGACAAATAACTGGGGTATCGGTTACGGAATATCCTACCGTTATGCAAAAGATTATGATTTTCAAACTTATGATAATGTGTCTGGTAATATAAAACCTGAAAATACAGAAGCCGGACTTAATGAACAGACAACTGGTTTTTATTTTTCATTGAATAAAAACTGGGCAACCGGAACCTCATTCTCCATCTCTGCCACAGGAGAATATTATACCATCGGGAATTATCATAAATGGGCTGTATATCCGCAAGCCTCACTGACCTATTTGAAAGGTCCGCAACACATCTTCCAGCTATCCCTATCAACAGACAAGAGCTATCCGGGCTACTGGGATATGCAATCATCCGTTACATATCTGAACGGATATTCCGAACTTCAGGGAACACCGGGATTGCGCCCTATGACAAACTATAACCTGAATGGTACGTACATACTGAAACAGAAGTATATTTTCGGTCTGTTCTACACGCATACATCCGATTACTTTGCCCAAACACCTTATCAGGCAACAGACCGACTGGCATTGATATACAAAAATACCAACTGGAATTATATGCGTATGATAGGTGCGAATGTCATTCTGCCGCTCAGCATGGGAAACTGGTATGATGCAAGACTCACGCTTGTAGGCATGCAGGCACGGCAAAAATGCGACCGTTTTTTTGATGTACCATTTGACCGCAAAAAATGGCTGTTTATCGGCACACTTGACAACAGCTTCAAAGTAGGCAAGAACCTATCCTTTGAATTGATAGGAAACATACAGACACCTTTCATTCAGGGAACGTTGGATCTCGCCAGTTCATTTAATCTCACAGCCGGAATGAAATGGAATTTTGCCAAAGACAGATGTTCGCTTACGGCACGTTGCAGTGATATATCCAACTCCAGTATGCCGGATATGAAGGTTCGCTTCAAGGAACAATATTTGGATATGGATAGCGGAGCCTATACCCGTACTGTATCTCTGAATTTCACATACCGTTTCGGTGGTTATAAAAAACAGAAAGTAAAAGGAGTGGATATATCACGATTTGGACATTAAAAAAATGAAAAACAAATAGTGCAACGTAATTTGTATTAGATGCTTACTGATAATGGTTTATGCTATCAATAGTCTATTAATCAATTCGTTTCCGATATTTCACTTCTATTTGGGCTCAATGTCTAAGCCAATACAAAGGTACAATATTTTATCCGATATTGTTTGTTACTTATTGTTTTTTGGAAATAATTTTATTGTAGATATTATTACCTCCACAAAGGCTCTTGTTCCCAATTACGAGGGAAGCCCAACAAGCGAGTTTTCACTGATGGATGGCTTATCAAGAGTTGCTTGAAATCGGTAATGAATGTATTTTCAAGAACAATGGAGTTGAGCCAATACACAACACAGCATAATTGTGGATAAAGAGTTTGTTCTCGGAATGAGAAATCAGCAATCCATGTATTTGGCATACGTTCTGGCATCTTTGGTTTTACTGGAAAGACACGGTTGGACAGTCGTGAATGATGAGCACAACAATTACGAAGCACCGCAAGACACTCTAACCAGCTTCTCAAAAAATTGTGATGATTCAAACCGAACTTTCTTGCGACAGCATGTTTTGCCGTGGCATTTGAAAAATTGGAATAGAGCTTAGAGAGTGTTCCCATTGAGATAACCTCCAATGTTTTCCATACAGGAGGCAGCTCTGGTTCGTTGTATTTGCGGAAATGCTCAGTAATAAAATCATCGTGTGAGCGTTCCACCTCTTTACGGATAACAGCTAAATTGGTAGCAAAACGAGCCTCATTGGTGGCAAAGTTTTCGTCCATAAACCAAAATGCTCCAAATTCAAGAGCAAAGTGCTTGATTATTTTTGTGCGAACAGCAACTTCAATCGTTTGAATGGCAGTAAAGAGCAAAGCCCTAAGTTGCTTATCAAAGGAATACAGGTCGATAATATCTGCAAAACGACAACCTTCTCTAAATTGATGCGTAGTGTGGTCAGCTTCAAAATGTCGCCAATAACCAGCAAGACGAAAATAGCTTATGATGTCAAGGGCTTTAACAGCTCGCTCAACATCATCAATAAGCAAACCTCTTTCTTTGAGAATATCAATTTGTTGTTCCGTGGTTATGACTCGATTTGTATACCTGACTCCCATAAATAAAAATGTCCCGCTGGGTACGCTAATCTTACGGGAAGCGAGCGGGATTTGTTGGTGCAAAGGTAATTAATTATTTCTAACCTACCAAACAATAGAGCAAATATCAAACAGATATTTTTATCTTACCGCTTCTTTTTCAAATGTTTTTCCGTAATTCTGTACTCGGATTTGGGTAACCATTTCCATGCATTTGAAAATAAAGAAGCGTTATGCTACTCTTGTAAGTGCGAAGCTTGAGAAACTAAACACAAAATCAACAAGAATAGGCATGGTAGTTCCCACGTTATAGCGTGGGCTGCTTTACCATATCTGTTGATTTAGGTTTTCTCAGGACCTGCACTTTAAAATGTGGTTATTGGCAGTGTCACACTTCTTTTTTAGGAGAAAGTGTTACGACAAAAAGAAAAAAGTCAATAGATCTAGCAGCTCAATCCGGGGCAGCTAACGAAGTTGTGTCTAGATATGGATCGGCCTCAAAAGAACATTTAGTATCCTATTCTGGTGTTGACTCACAGTACATAAATGGGATTAAAATTTGGAATAAATAAATCGGGTGTCTTTCTGCAAAGAAAAAGAGTCGTTCCGATGCGTTTCCAGGGCTCACAAGGCTCAAGGCTCACTTATGCGGTATTTTAAACCTTGGTAGATGTGTAAGTGTTTGCTTTACAGTCTGTTTGGTGGGACAAAACGTGCGGGTTGAATATTATTCTTTGGTCTTTGGAAAGTTCAGGATTGTCTTGACTTTGTCTGTCGTTTTATAGAATTTGTGTTTGCTTTGACCAGGCTTGTTTTTTGCCGGGTTTTATTCATAATGGCCGGATCAATGGATATGGGGCACATTCGGATTTTTCACGATGCCCGGAATGACCAAGTGATGATGTCAATAGAAGTTTCTTTTATTTATACATTTTTCTTTCCGGTAAATGTCGGATGCGTTCGTGTATGTCTGGGGCTCATTATATTATTCATTTTATTTTTCAGAATATAGTCTTGTCCCCTTCTTTTTATTGTAATTAATTAAAAATCAGCGAGTTGTTAGGTTTCTTGAAGCTTGTTTTGGGCTTAAATACCGCCTAAGTGAGCCTTTGAGCCCTGAGCCTTGGAAAGCTTGGTGAAAAGACCTTGTCATTCCTTTCAAAAGACCTGTTCTTTGTATAAAAAGACCTTGACGTTTTTTTAAAAGAACCTTGTCTTTGACGCCAAACATCAGGACCTTTTTTTTAAATGTCTGGATCTTTTTCAAAAACAACAAGACCTTTTTTCAAAAGGAACGGGTACAAACGGACGACCGGTCCGTCTCTTTTCCCAGATAGTGTAATAATTATGAAGAAACTGTTTATTTTACTTGTGTGCCTGTTGCCTGTGTTGGCACAAGCTCAAATGGAAACCTCTGTAGCCGGATTCATCCCTTTATCCGGTAGCGGAAGAATAGTATATAATTTCAATCCCGGATGGCGCTTTCATCGTGGAGACATAAAAGGCGCGGAAGCCGTACGTTTTGATGATACATCCTGGCAGGTAGTGTCTGTTCCGCATACTGTGGAACTGATGCCTGCCGAGGCAAGCGGTTGCCGTAACTATCAGGGTGTGGCATGGTACCGGAAACATTTTGTGATTCCTCAAGATATGAAAGGAAAAGAGGTGTCGCTTCATTTTGAGGGAGCTATGGGAAAACAGGTGATTTATTTAAATGGCAAGAGGGTGCAAGAGCACTTGGGAGGATACCTTCCTTTCACTGTGCAACTGACGGAACTGGGGGTACAGCCCGGAGACAGTTGCTTGCTGGCAGTGATGACGGATAATAGTGATGATAAGAATTTTCCTCCGGGAAAACGTCAATATACCTTGGATTTCGCTTATCATGGAGGAATTTACCGGGATGTGTGGATGATAGGAAAATCAAGTGTAGCTATTACAGATGCCTTGGAGGCCGATAAGGTGGCCGGAGGCGGAGTTTTTGTGCATTTTGACAATATAAGCGGGAAAAAAGCGGAAGTGTACGTGGATACGGAAGTGCATAACAGTGGAAAGCAGACGCGTACCGTAGCCGTGGAGACGGTTTTGGCGGATGCCGGCGATGTTCCCGTAAAACGGGTTTCGCAACAGGTGAAGCTGCAAGCAGGGGAATCGAAGACGGTGCGGCAACAGTTTGCAGTTCGCAATCCTAAGTTATGGGCTCCTGACTCGCCTTATTTGTATAGGATACAATCTCGTGTCAAAGCCGGACATGAAGTGTTGGATGGGGGAGTGACACGTGTGGGGATCCGCAAAGCGGAATTTAAAGGTAAGGATGGCTTTTGGTTGAATGGCAAGCCTTTTGGTCAATTGGTCGGCGCGAACCGTCATCAGGATTTTGCATACGTGGGTAATGCGCTGCCCAACAGCCAGCAATGGAGGGATGCCAAACGCTTGCGTGATGCAGGATGTACCATTATCCGTGTAGCTCATTATCCGCAAGATCCGGCATTCATGGATGCTTGCGACGAAATGGGGCTGTTTGTTATTGTGGCTACTCCGGGATGGCAATATTGGAATAAAAATCCGGAGTTCGCAAAGCTGGTACATCGGAATACACGTAAGATGATACGCCGGGACCGCAATCATCCCAGTGTGCTGATGTGGGAGCCTATTTTGAATGAAACGCCTTATCCGCGCGATTTCGCACTGGAGGCGTTACGGATTACACGGGAGGAGTTTCCTTATCCCGGACGCCCTGTAGCGGCAGCCGATGTTCATTCGAAAGGAGTGGCGGAAAACTATGATGTGGTGTACGGATGGCCGGGAGATGATGAGAAGGCAGACCGTCCGGAACAATGTATTTTTACTCGTGAGTTTGGCGAGAATGTGGATGACTGGTATGCACATAATAATAATAACCGTGCCAGCCGTAGCTGGGGGGAACGCCCGTTGTTGGTGCAGGCGTTGTCATTATCAAAGAGTTATGATGAAATGTACCGCACTACAGGGCAGTTTGTCGGTGGGGCGCAATGGCATCCTTTTGACCATCAGCGGGGGTATCATCCCGATCCGTATTTCGGGGGCATTTATGATGCGTTCCGTCAGCCTAAATACGCTTATTATGCTTTTCGCAGCCAGTCTGCCGCGACATTGAAGCATCCTGTGGCGGAATGTGGTCCTATGGTGTTTATCGCCCATGAGATGTCTCCTTTCTCGGATGCCGATGTGGTGGTGTTCAGTAATTGTGACTCGGTTCGCCTCTCTGTCTATGACGGTACTGAGAGCCGGACGCTTCCGGTTGTTCATGCGCAGGGACACATGCCTAATGCCCCGGTGATATTCAAGGATGTATGGGATTTCTGGGAAGCACGCGAGTATAGTTATAAGCAAAAAAACTGGCAGAAAGTAAATATGGTGGCAGAAGGAATTATAGACGGTAAAGTGGTTTGCACCTATAAGCGGATGCCGTCACGCCGCAGCACGAAGTTGCGTATGTATGTGGATACGGAAGGAAAGCAATTGGTGGCAGACGGTTCGGATTTTATCGTAGTGGTGGCCGAAGTGACGGATGATAGCGGTAATGTGCGCCGTCTGGCAAAAGAAAATATCGTCTTTACTGTAGAAGGTGAAGGACGAATTATAGGGGATGCCTCTATCAATGCCAATCCGCGCACGGTGGAGTTTGGCTCTGCTCCCGTATTGATCCGTTCTACCCGCAAGCCCGGCAAAATAAAGGTGAAGGCCCATGTGCAGTTTGAAGGAACGAATGCACCGGTTGCTACGGAAATAGAATTAGAAAGTATTCCGTCAGAACTGCCTTTCTGTTATACGGAGGAGGAGACGGATGCCCAATCAGCCGGAGCAGGACTGGCCGGAAGCCCTGTTAGAACAGAAAGAATGGCGGGGAAAGTTGTGCTGACAGAAGAGGAAAGGCAAAAAGTATTGATGGAGGTGGAGAGACAGCAAACTGAATTCGGTACGGAGAAGTAATATAGATGGAACGCGGATTTATCTCGTTCCAATCTAACCAATAATTGGTATTTAACTAATTTCAATTTAAGTACCAACGGATTTTTTCTTATCTTTGACCTCGGTTTGAAGAAAACTAAATACTTATGAAGAAATATATACTTATTATACTTTGTTGCCTGACAAGCTTTCCTCTGTGGTCATATAATGTGAATATGATTGTGGAACATTATTCTGTAGATCAAGGGCTTCCTAATAATACGGTAAACTGTACCTTGAAAGACAGAGATGGCTTTATCTGGTTCGGAACCTGGTATGGCTTATGTTGTTTCGATGGAGTGAAGTTTAAAACATTCAATAAACAGGAGCACGACTCGGATGTGCCGCCACGTAAGATCCAGCGCATAGTCGAGGATAAAAACGGGTATATATGGGTAAAGACCATTGACCGTAAGTTATATGTCTTCAATAAAGTGACCGAATGTTTTCATGCTGTTTATGATGACATGAAGAACTATTCGGAGAATATTCAGGTGATAAAATTACAAAATACGGCCGAGGGGGATGTGTTGTTGCTGACCAAAGATAAAAATCTGTTATTGGCCGGGGTAGATGAAAAGGGGCAGGTAACTATCAAGATTCTGTTCGATTCTCGGGATGAGATAAACAAGCATGATTATACACTGAAACACCATGTCCTGTGCGAGACGGAGGAATATATCAGTTGGATAGGAACTGATTATAAGGTGTCTGCCGTGCATAAAGGAGCAGAATTGGCATCCCGGCCTGCCGATTTCATAACCAGTAAGATTAATTCCGGTGACAAGGATAGTTTTACCAGTTTCTTTGAGGATGGCAGGAAGGTATGGGTCGGAGATCGTGCGGGTATTTTTTACAGTATCGATGTAAGGACCGGTTTGGTAAACCGGTATGTACTTTCCGAAATAAAAGGTGCGATCAGCAATTTGCTGGTTACTCCGGCAGGTTATGTCTATCTCAGTGTGGCCGGACAAGGTACATACGAATATGATTTGGCCGAGCGCAGGTTGCAAAAGATAAATACTGAAATGAATGACGCTATGGTAACTCATGCATTCATAGACCAGTATGATAAAATATGGTTTCACGAAAATGAGAAGGCGCTGATTTATTATGATCCGTTGAACCATACCGCAAAACGGTTTCCGTTTACCATGTTCGGCAAGATAACCACCCTGTATTCGGAAGATGCCGGCGAAAGAGGGCTTTTTTTCCTGTCTCCGGCAGGAGAGGCCTGGTTGTTCGACAGGGAACATGCGGAGATGGTTTATATTAATAAATTGAAACAACTTTCTAATGATAGGGCAAATCAGCAGTTTTATCATCTGATGTTGGATAATGACGGGGTATTGTGGCTTTCCTCTGCCGATGAAGGGGTGTATTGCATGAATTTCCCCAAGAAGCAATTCAATCTGCTTTCGTTGTTTCCGCAATCAGCCGGTCGGGAAAATTATGCGACAGGGGTAAGAGCCCTTTTCCAATCAAAAAGTGGCGATATCTGGGTGGGCACCCGTTGGCAGAGTGTTTATCGGATGGACCGGAACGGTGTAACCAAACATGTTTTTTCGACAGGTGACGAGCATATAGGTAATGTATATCACATCATGGAAGACGACAAGGGAAACCTTTGGTTCTCTACCAAAGGCGACGGATTGGTGAAAGCTGTTCCTGATGAGAAAGCTGCAGGTGGTTTCCGTTTTAAACGCTATCTGCATAATTTGTCTGATTTGTCGTCGATCAGCGGGAATGATGTGTATTTCACTTATCAGGATGAAAAGAAACGTATCTGGGTGGGTACTTTGGACGGAGGATTGAATCTGCTTTGTGAGGAAAATGGGGAAGTCACTTTTAAGAATAAATATAACGGATTCAAGAACTATCCTACGTATGGCCTTTATATGGAAGTGAGAAATATGATAGAGGATAATGACGGGCGTATGTGGGTAGGTACGATGGACGGGCTGATGTCTTTTAAAAACAACTTTGCCTCAGTGGAGCAGATTGATTTTGAAACCTATCGTGGTTCCAACCGGGTAAATTATGCCGATAGCGATGTGTACGCGCTTTATAAAGACGAGTTCTCTCAGATATGGGTATGCGTGTTTGGTGGAGGATTGAGCAAATTGTCGGGATACGATGAGGAAACGCATAAGCTTTCATTTAAATCGTATGGCTGGGAAGACGGATTGAATAATGATGTGGTGATGTCTATTATAGAAGATGATAACGGTTTCCTTTGGCTTGTTACGGAAAAAGGACTCTCTTGTTTTGACAGGGCGACAAGCCAGGTGCGTAACTATGACAAATACGATGGCTTTCCCCCGGTTGTGATGGAAGAAAGCACCACATTGAAAACGCTGGACGGAGAACTCTGGGTAGGGTGTAAAGAGGGTATCTTGACCTTTTCTCCCGATAAGCTGGAAACGCAAAGATTTGATTATAACACATTTATTGTAGGATGTCAGATATCAAACCGGGATATACGCAGCTATACGGACCATCCCATTATTGACCGGTCCATTACCTATACAGACAGGATTACATTGAATCATAACCAGTCCATGTTTACTTTAGAGTTTGCGGCGTTGAACTATAATAATCAGAACCGTGTGTCTTACAAATATATTTTGGAAGGATATGAAAAAGAATGGCACTATAACGGGAAGAACCGTATAGCGTCCTATACCAATGTTCCTCCCGGCAAGTATCTTTTCAGAGTACAGACACTGGATGAGGCAAATCCCGGTTTGGAATCTTTCCGTGAGTTGACCGTTGTCATTCTGCCACCTTGGTGGGCCAGTTGGTGGGCGTATGTTATCTATATGATTATAGCCGTAGCCTTATTGCTGGTAGCTATAAAATTATCTCTTTTCATGATTAAGGTGAAGAATGATGTGTATATCGAACAAAAATTGTCCGAATTGAAAATCAAGTTCTTTACCAATATCTCGCATGAGTTGCGTACTCCGCTGACTCTGATCCAAGGGCCTATTCAGGAGTTGAAAGAGAAAGAAAAACTATCTCAGAAAGGAATGCAATATGTGGATCTGATGGAAAAGAATACCAAACAGATGCTGCAACTGGTCAATCAGATATTGGATTTCCGTAAAATACAGAACGGAAAAATGCGTCTGCATGTGTCGTTGTTCAACCTGAATGAGATGGTAGACTCTTTTAAGAAAGAATTCAGGGTGATGGCCGAAGAAAATGAAGTCAGCTTCACGTTCCAGCTGGCCGGTGAGGATATCATGGTATGGGCGGATAAGGAGAAAGTGGCCATCGTGATCCGCAACATCATCTCCAATGCGTTCAAGTTCACTCCTGCCGGGGGGAATATTTATGTCACGATGGGAGTGTCGGATGATGACAGGCATTGTTATGTACGGGTGGAAGATAGCGGTGTGGGGATTCCCCAAAGCAAGCTTTCCGAAATCTTCGAGCGTTTCTCGCAGGCTGACAATGCACGTGGCGCTTATTATCAGGGAACGGGCATCGGATTGGCTTTGTCTAAGGAAATTATCAGTCTGCATCATGGGGAAATCTATGCAGAGAGTCCTGAAGGGAAGGGAGCGGTCTTTACCATTGAATTGCAACTGGGTAAGGAGCATTACAAACCGTCGGAAGTCGATTTCTATATGGGCGGGGAAACGGTGAGTGTTCCTGAGGCTGAATCTGTTTCTGCCTCTGCCGGCAAGGAAAGCGAGGAGGAGAAAGAACAGCCTGTCGATTCGTCTTTGCCTACCGTGCTGATTGTAGAAGATAATAAGGATTTATGCAATATGTTGAAGTTGCAATTGGAAGATAAATTCAATATTTATATGGCCAATGATGGTGTGGAGGGGCTGAAGAAAGTACATCTTTATCATCCCGACATGGTAGTCACCGACCAGATGATGCCGAATATGGATGGAATAGAGATGTTGCAACGCATCCGTAAAGATTTCCAAATCAGTCATATTCCGGTGATTATCCTGACGGCGAAAGGTAATGATGAAGCGAAGACCAAAGCGATAAGCATGGGAGCGAATGCCTATATCATCAAACCTTTCAGCAAAGACTATCTGGTAGCACGTATCGAACAGTTGCTGAATGAACGTAAATTGTTCCGTGAACGTGTATGGCAGCAGCCCGAAGAACATAAGGAGGAACAGGATACATACGAACAGTTCCTGGTGAAGAAAGATGTGCAGTTCATTGAAAAGATTCATCAGGTTATAGAAGAGAATCTGGATAATAGTGATTTTAATATAGATACTATAGCATCGACTATCGGGCTGAGCCGCTCGGCTTTCTTTAAGAAGTTAAAGAGCCTGACCGGGTTTGCTCCGGTGGATTTAGTGAAAGAGATTCGTCTGAATAAATCAATAGAGTTGATTAAAAATTCGGATATGAGTATTTCAGAAATAGCTTTTGCCGTAGGCTTCAAGGATTCCGGTTATTTCAGTAAATGTTTTCGTAAGAAATATGATCAGACTCCGAGGGAATATATGAATGAATGGCGTAAAGGTTGATTTCTTGATCTTATAAAGCAGGAATCCCGTAAACAGATGCAAGCGAGCATTGTGTTTGCGGGATTGTCTTATTTGTTTTCTAAGTTATTTTGTGTTTTTATTAAGATTTAGTGATTACATACTTTTTTGTGATGCGTCTTAATTCTAAACAATAACTAGATTACGATGAATGTGAAAAAAATTATCAGTTTAATCATGCTCCTGTTTATGTTACTGCCTTTGGGAGCACAGAATTCAGAGGGAAAACAACGCTATAAAATAGCTGCGTGTGACTGGATGATGCTAAAGCGTCAGAAGATCGGTTCTTTTCAATTGATGAAGGAACTAGGAGGTGATGGCATAGAAATGGACATGGGAGGCTTGGGAAAACGGGATACTTTTGATAATAAGTTCCACCAGCCCCATTTCTGTAAATTATTTAAAGAAACAGCACAGGAGCAGCATATTGAAGTCCCTTCTGTGGCGATGTCCGGATTCTTTGGACAATCTTTCTTGACTCATCATAATTATAAAGCTTTAGTGCAGGATTGTTTGAATACGATGAAGGTGATGGGGGCCCAAGTGGCTTTCCTTCCATTAGGCGGCATAAAAGAGGACTGGACAGTAGCGGGTGATGCACGTCAGGAGTTGGTAAGCCGTTTGCACGAAGTGGGAGAAATGGCAGTGAAAGATGGAGTAGTGATAGGTATCCGTACTCCTTTGGATGCCGGAGGGGATATAAAACTGTTGAAAGAAATTAATTCGAAAGGTATAAAGATTTATTATAGTTTTCAAAATGCGTTGGAAAATGGACGCGACCTCTGTAAAGAGTTGAAAAAATTGGGAAAGGATCGGATTTGTCAGATACATTGTACGGATACAGACGGGGTTACTCTTCCTTATAATACCCGTCTGGATATGAATGCCGTAAAGCATACCCTTGATAAGATGGAGTGGAGCGGATGGCTGGTCATTGAACGGTCACGGAATAAGGATGAAGTCCGGAATGTAAAGAAAAACTTCGGGACGAATGTCGCTTATCTGAAACAGATATTTCAACAAGAAAAATAAGATAATATTTTAATTTTAAAAAAGATTCTATGGAGAATGAAAATGCATTTCTTCAGAAGCTGGACAAGATTGGCAACTTGACACAAGTGGTCTGTCTCAGTCTGTTTCTGACAGGAGTTTCTGTTCAGGGAGTATCCGCTGAGACAGGATTCCCTATATCCCAGTCGGTGCAACAGACTAAAACTGTCACCGGACAGGTGGTTGATGAAACTGGTGAACCGGTGATTGGTGCCAGTGTGGTGGTGGAAGGAACTACAAACGGTACCATTACTGATTTTGACGGAAGATTTGCTTTGCAAGTCCCTTCGGGCAAGAAGGTTGTCATTTCATTTGTGGGGTATGTGCCGCAAACGATTGCTCCGAAACAAGGAAAAGACTTTAGAGTGGTGCTGACGGAAGATTCCAAAATGCTGGACGAAGTGGTTGTAGTCGGTTACGGTACTCAGAAAGCAAAAGATGTGACAGGATCTATCGGGGTTATTACTCCTTCGGAAATTTCAGATTTGCCGGTGTCGAATTTGGGTGCTGCGCTAGCGGGACAGATACCTGGTTTGAGTATCAGTGGTGGTGACAGCCGTCCGGGTGAAGGGGCAACTATGTCTATTCGTCAATCTTTCTCGTATTCTAAAGATGGTGGTAGTACTAATCCGATGGTCATAATCGATGATGTGATTCAGATAGATGCCAACAGCGGTCTTCCGACATTAGAAACTTTCAATGCCCTTGATCCTTCTGAAATTGAAAGTATTTCAGTCCTTCGTGATGCCAGTGCTGCCATTTACGGTTCCCGTGCTTCGCAAGGTGCTATTATTGTAAAGACCAAACGAGGTAAATCAGGAGCTCCCAAAATCAATTATTCAGGTAAATTCGGATTTAATGATGCAGTGGGACATCCTAAAACCTTAAAAGGAGCAGCTTATGGACGTTTTGCCAATTCCTTTAATTTGGCCAATAATAAGATAAGTATGGATCCGGATGGAAACTGGATGAATAAAATTTATAATGAAGCGGAACTGGCCGAGATGGATGGCTTGAATTACAATTGGCTGGATGAAGCCTGGTCCGGCGCTTTTACAATGAACCATTCGGTCAATGTAAGTGGCGGTAGCGAGAAAGCTACTTATTTTGCGGGTGCTTCTTACTATACTCAGGGGGCGAATCTTGGAAAACAGGATTATAATAGATGGAACTTCCGTGCAGGTGTGGATATCAAATTGACTTCCGATTTGAAATTTTCTGCAACCATAGCGGGTAACCAGCAGGAAACCACATCGAGTTTTACCAAAGGTTTAAGCAATTTGAACGGTTATGGGGGAACTAAGCCCGGTGAATCCGGTGATTATTTGGTTCTTGCTCATATGCCGAATTATTTGCCATGGGAGATAACATTGGATGATGGTAATACCTATTATACATCTCCTTTGTTGAATAGTTACTCGAGTGCGGGTAATGCAACATCGGGCAATAAAATGAGTACATGGAATTATTTTGCTATGGAGAATAATGACGGTTCTTATTCTACGAATGATAATTTCAGTTATGATGCCAACTTCTCCGTCACTTATGCCGTTCCGTTTATCAAAGGTCTTTCATTCAAGGGAAGCTATGCGTTGAAGCGTAGTGCCAGTGATAGTGAGCAGGCATTTATGCCATTTACGTTGGCTTATCTGAAAGCAAGCGATGCATTGACACCCGGAAATCGTTTTTATAGCGATCATCCGTCTGTTTCCGATTATCAATTAAAAGAATTTACGGGAAGCACTCGTGTGGTATATTCAGACCAGATGGCTAAAAACGAGCAATTGAACTTCTATGTGAATTATGAAGGAAAGTTTGGCAAGCATAGCATTGCCGCCATGGCTGCAGTGGAAAAAATGCAGGCTTATATGCATTCCAAGCGGATGTTGTTTAATAACCCTGACCCGGATGGTTATTTGGGTACTTCGCCAAGTGCGGGAGCGATGGATACAGGTAATTCTATTACATATAAATACAAACAGGGTTCTTTGTCTTATTTAGGTCGTGTAAGCTATAATTATGCCGATAAGTATTTGTTCCAATTCCTATTCCGTAGCGATGCTTCCACTAAATTTGCTCCGGCCAATTATTGGGGCTTCTTCCCGGGTGTTTCCGTGGGGTGGGTAGCTTCGGAAGAAGAATTTATGAAGAAGTTGCTGCCGTCATGGTTTGAATACATGAAAGTACGTTTCTCATGGGGACGTACCGGTAAAGATAATATCAAAGCATGGGGATGGAAGCAACTCTATTCATTGGATCCTAGTAGAGGATATGGATTCGGTTCTAACGGTGGTATCCTGCAAACGGGTATCAAGCCGGGAGCGACTCCTAATCCTGATGCGCATTGGGATAATACCGATAAATTTAATCTTGGTTTTGATTTGCGTTTCCTCAATAACCGTTTAAGTGCGACTGTGGATGTGTACTATGATATAAACTCTGACATCTTGAATCAGAATATCGGTGGTATCATAGGTACTCCTATTTTTGCAGGAGGTGCTTTGACAGAAGTGAACTTTGGGCGTATTGATGCTTTTGGTAGTGAATTCTCTTTGAATTGGCGCGATAAAATAGATCAGGTGAAATATAATATCGGAGTGAATTTTGGATTTAATGGCAACAGGGTAAGAGAATGGCCCCAGTCTGCTCCGAGTTATATACAGGAAAATTCTGTAAGAGAGGGCGCTTCTACTATATTCCCTACATACGGGTATAAAGTATGGAGAGGTACAAGTTCCGGAGATGGTATTTTACGGAACAGTGATGATATTGAGAATTATTGGAACTATTTATCGGCCAATGCAGAAGCCGCAGGCACTTCTCCGGAATATTTGGGCGTAAAAGATGCCAGTCAGTTAAAACCGGGTATGTTGGCTTATCAGGATTTGGGTGGCGTATTGAATGAGGATGGTACGCAGTCGGGGCCCGACGGACGTATTGCCAAGACCCAGGATTATGCCAAACTGAATAAGAGTGGAAAGACATATGGTTTTACCACCAAACTGGGGGCGGAATGGAAAGGTATCAGCTTTAATATGATGATTGCCACTTCATGGGGCGGCTATCGCCAGATTGACGTCAATAAAATCACAACATCCAGTGGGGATATGCTTTGGACACCGGACTCATTCTGGGAAGATATGTTTGATGAAAGAAATAATACGACGGGGAAATATCCTAATTTAGGTTTAGACAACAGAATATCAGGATCAGTGATTGCACCGTCTGATTTTTGGTCTATCAGTACGTTCCGTTGCTATATCCGTAACTTAAGTATCGGTTATACGCTGCCTAAGGCATGGTTGTCACCTTTAAAGATCCAGTCGGCTAAATTAAGTCTGACAGGTAATAATCTATGGGATTTCTATAACCCGTATCCCGATCATTATCGTAATATGTATTGTGGAACAACTTCATTGTATCCTACATTGAGAACGTGGTCGTTGGGAGTAAATGTATCATTCTAAAATTAAAAAGAATCATTGATATGAAAAAGCGCATATTATATACTGTGTTATTGGCAGCCGGATTGGCATTTAGCAGTTGCAGTGACCAGTTCTTGCAGGATATGAATCCGTATGACAGTTATTCACCGGAAAAGACTTTCGGCATCGAATCTAATTTGGACTTATATATTCAGAATGTGTATTATAACTATTTTTATAAGTCGGGTATGACCCCTCCACAGTCATACGGCTTGTCCGGTAACTGGAATGACTATTCAACTTATACGGAGGAGAAATGGGGTATCGAGAAGAAATTTGACGCTTCCAGAAGTTTGAAAAAAGCTACGGACTGTGAAACTTATTTTGGCAGTAATCTGGCTACGAATATAAAGAATGATCCATATAGCCGTATCCGCAGTTGCAATGAAATTCTGGAAGGAGTTGATAAATATGGTCAGGACTTGTCGGAAGCTGCCATAAAAAAAGCGAAAGGACAGGCTTATTTCTTCCGTGCCATGCAGTTGTTTGATCTGGTACGTGTATACGGAGCTGTTCCTGTGGTAAATAAAGTGCTTATGGCGGCCGACCGTGAGGGAGCTAAAGATTATAATCGTGAAAGTGTGGAAACATGTGTCAACCAGATCTTGAGTGATTTAAAAGAGGCTGCGAATCTGCTTCCCACTCGTAAAGAATGGGGAAGTGACCAGTATGGACGGTTGACCAAGGAAGCTGCATTGGCATACAGAAGCCGCGTGGCGCTGGTATTTGCAAGCCCTATCTTTAATGCAGATTGGAATAATACAGGCAGTAAACGCTGGAAAGATGCGTTGGATATTACTCTAGAAGCACAGGCTTTCTTGAGCAGCGAAGGTTATGGTTTGTATGGCAATTCCGCCAAAGACTGGAATGAAATGTTCTACAAGTTTGATAATCAGGAATGTAAGGAGGTGATTATGGTCAAACTGTTGGCTAGCTCTACCTCTAAAAATGATGAACATAGTGGATGGCAGAAAACAATCCGCTTGAAAACAATGGGTGGCAGTGGTTCCGGTTATCATGTTCCTATGGGTATGTTGGATATTTTCCCGATGGCGGATGGTTCCAAAGCTGTAAATGATGACGGTGAGGCGATAAACGGGTACGACCGTTCTTTATTCTTCAAGAATCGTGATCCGCGTTTCTATTACACGTTTACTTTCTCCGGAGCGAAATGGGGATATGATCAGGATGCAGATGCCGTAGTTTGGAATTATCGTTGGAGTGAAACGAAAGAAGATGGTTCTCAGTTGCATTATTACACGGAAAATGAAGGCAGCAGTCCGGCGATAGTACGTAAAATGTCCGATCCGGCTGAAAATAGTGCAAACACATATCAATGGGATGGCACTGATGTATACGAATATCGTTATGCTGAATTGTTGTTGAACCTTGCAGAATGTTATGCAGCTACGGGGGATATAAGTAATTCAGTGAAAACAATTGGTGAAATTCGTGCCCGTGTAGGTATTCCTGCATCCAATAATTATGGCTTGGGAACGATTACCGATAAGAATGAAGCTATTAAGGCTTGTCTGCGTGAGCGTCAGGTGGAATTAGCTTATGAGGGTAAGCGTTATTGGGATTTATGGCGTTGGATGCTGTATAATGATGATGCAAGTGATAACAATACTACCTGTACTACCTTGGGTATTGAGCCGTTAAATGGTACTGCCCGTGTGGGTAAATATTTACAAGTGAAGGATTATGACGGAAAGGCAGATCCTCTTGTTTCTGTCATTGCTGATTTTGAGCCTGTAGATGTGGATAATGCGGCAGACTTACAAGCCGAAATGAATAGGTTGGGAGAGTTCTGGAGCCAGCACTTTGTTTTACAGGATAGAGAAACTCCGGTAGATAATGTGAATGGTCAGGAAGCAGTAATTTCATGGCAGGAAAACTATTATCTGTCCGGTCTGCCCTCTAATGTATTGAATATGAATCCGTGGTTGGAACAATCAAAAGGATGGTTGGATTATTATGAATCAGAAGGCACATTGGATGCTAGGAAATAATTTAATACGATAGTTTTATATCTGCTAGTTTATTATGACAGATACAAGCATTTTTGAGTACATATCCCCGAAAAGTGCGTCTTGAAAAAGATAATTGTTAAGAAAAAGAGAACGGAATATAAATTCCAACTTACTTATAGCACAGATATAATTTTTTAAGAATAAAGTATGAAAAGAAAAATGTTTTTAGGACTGTGTATGGCTACTTTTATTGCTCCAGTGGCAATGGCCCAGTATCCCCAGTTGACTGAGGAAGCGAAGCAAGCCTACCAGAAAATGATGAGTGAAGAACGTCGCCGCTCTGACGAAGCCTGGGCAAAAGCATTGCCTGTTGTACAGAAAGAAGCGAGAGAAGGTCGTCCGTATATTTCGTGGGCTTCCCGTCCATACGATTTGCCGCAGGCACGAATTCCTGCTTTCCCCGGTGCTGAAGGAGGAGGTATGTACAGTTTCGGCGGTCGTGGCGGTAAGGTGATTACCGTGACTAATTTGAATGACCGTGGTCCCGGTTCTTTCCGTGAGGCTTGTGAGACAGGTGGAGCACGTATCATTGTCTTCAATGTTTCAGGTATTATTAAATTGGAATCTCCCATTATCGTCCGGGCTCCATATGTCACTATTGCAGGACAGACAGCTCCGGGTGACGGGGTATGTATTGCCGGAGAGTCTTTTTGGGTAAATACGCATGATGTAGTGGTACGCCATATGCGTTTCCGCCGTGGCGAAACAAAAGTATGGCATCGTGACGATTCTTTCGGAGGCAACCCGATTGGAAATATCATGATTGACCATTGCTCTTGTACTTGGGGATTGGATGAGAACATTTCTTTCTATCGCCATATGTACGACCCCAGCGAAGGACAATATGAATCAAAAGATCTGAAACTGCCTACCGTAAATGTTACCATACAGAATACTATCTCGGCAAAAGCGCTGGATACTTACAATCATGCATTCGGCAGCACTTTAGGTGGTGAGAATTGTGCATTTATGCGTAACCTGTGGGCAAGTAATTCGGGACGTAATCCTTCCGTCGGTTGGAATGGTGTTTTCAATTTTGTAAACAATGTGGTGTTCAACTGGGTACATCGCTCTTCGGACGGTGGCGATTATACCGCTATGTTCAATATGATAAACAACTATTATAAACCGGGACCGGCCACTCCGAAAGATACTCCTGTGGGGCATCGCATCCTGAAACCCGAAGCGGGACGAAGCAAATTGGATCATAAAGTGTATGGCCGTGTTTATGCTGATGGTAATATTATGGAAGGCTATCCTGCCATTACAGAGGACAACTGGGCAGGTGGTATCCAGATTGAAACTCAGCCGAATACAGATGGATATACGGAGAATATGCGTAGCAACCGTCCTTTTGAAATGCCGTACATCCGCATTACTTCCGCACATGATGCATACGATTTTGTACTGAAAAATGCAGGTGCCAACATTCCTTGCCGTGATATTGTGGATGAACGTATTGTAGAGGAAGTGAGAACAGGCGTTCCTTATTATGATAAGAAGATGGCCAAGGATGCTAACGGTGATTTGACCGGGCTGGCTCCTAAATCAATGGGAGAAGACGGACAGTTTAAATATCGCCGCTTGCCGAAAGATTCTTATAAACAGGGTATCATCACCGATATCCGCCAGATGGGGGGATATCCGGAATACAAAGGCACTCCGTATGTGGATACGGATGGTGACGGTATGCCCGATGAATGGGAAAAGGCAAATGGCTTGAATCCTAATGATCCTTCGGATGCTAATAAGGACTGTACCGGTGACGGCTATACAAATATTGAGAAATATATTAATGGTATCAGCACTAGAAATTGTATTGACTGGTCTGATTTGAGAAACAATTATGATACATTGGCTTCTAAAGGAAAGTTGATGTAATAAACGGAGGAAAGAAGACAGGATATGATACAAAAGTCAGGTATAATGTTTCTGTTGCTCATGGCGGTAGTCATTACCGCCGGAGCAGTGGATTTGGACCGTGAAGGCCGCGATCCGGCTTACGTGGAATCTATTGTGAAACGTTCGCAGAAGATTGTAGATAAACTGGAGTTGACAGATACCGTTGCCGCCCGTGAAGTGACAACTATCATAGCCAACCGTTATTTTAAACTGAATGACATATACGAAACGCGCGATGCCAAAGTGAAGCTGGCAAAAGAAACCCTGACGGGCGATGCGAAACAAGAAGCCGTTAAAGCTGCCGAAGCTGAAAAGGATGCGGCGCTTTACCGTACTCATTTCGCTTTCCCGGCCGATCTTTCGCTCTATTTGGATGCCAAGCAGATAGATGCAGTGAAAGATGGCATGACTTATGGTGTGGTAATGGTAACTTATAAAGCTACGGTTGACATGATTCCTACCTTGAAAGAAGAAGAGAAAGCGCAGATTATGGCATGGCTTGTTGAAGCCCGTGAATTTGCCATGGATGCTGAAAATTCAAATAAGAAACATGCTGCTTTCGGCAAATACAAAGGCCGGATTAATAATTACCTCTCTAAGCGGGGATATGATTTAGTGAAAGAACGTAAGGCTTGGTATGAACGTATCAAGGCACGTGGAGGAAAGATATAATTAATGTTTATTGAAAAGCGGAAAAGGAGCTTGCCCGGTGAAACGGTGTCAAGCTCTTTTTTTATGTGCGGATAGAGAGTACAACAGGCTTTCTGTTCCGTCTTTGATATAGAAATACTCGCAATGTGTGTTTGAATCATGTTAAAAGCAGGGTGTTATGTTACGAAGTTATAGAAAAAATAATAATTTAGCGACCAAATGAATCAACTAAAGAAACTATTTGCAGTGGCAGCATTGACTGCATGTGTGTTGCCTGTGGCGGCACAGTATCCTGTAATTCCTGATTCGGTAAAAATCAGAGGAGAAGAACAACAAAAGGAAATAGACCGGAAATCGGATGAGGCATGGGCGAAAGCATTACCTGTAGTAATGTCTGAGGCTGTTCAAGGACGTCCTTATAAACCATGGGCATCCAAACCGGAGGATTTAATAAAGAGCAACATACCTGCCTTTCCCGGGGCAGAAGGGGGAGGGGCCTATACTCCCGGTGGACGTGGAGGAAAAGTAATTGTGGTCAATTCGCTGGCCGACAGTGGGCCCGGAACATTGCGTGAGGCATGTGAGACCGGTGGCGCGCGTATTGTTGTATTCAATGTTTCGGGCGTTATCCGGCTGAAAACCCCTATAAACGTCCGTGCTCCGTATATCACTATTGCAGGTCAGACAGCTCCGGGGGATGGGGTTTGTGTAACAGGAGCCTCTTTCCTGCTTGATACGCATGATATTATTATCCGCCATATGCGTTTCCGTCGGGGGGCGCAGGATGTGTTCTTCCGGGATGATGCTTTGGGAGGTAACTGTGTGGGTAATGTTATTATCGATCACTGCTCTGCCAGTTGGGGACTGGATGAAAACATGTCTGTTTACCGCCATGTATACAATCGCGATTCCACAGGGCATGGTCTGAAGCTTCCTACTGTCAACATAACTATTCAGAACTCTATTTTTTCGGAAGCTTTGGATTGTTACAATCATGCTTTCGGGGCGACTATAGGTGGGCATAACAGTATGTTTTGCCGTAACTTGTTCGCATCCAATATCAGCCGTAACTGTTCCATTGGCATGAATGAGGATTTTAATCTGGTAAACAATGTGACTTTTAATTGGTGGAACCGTTCTGTTGACGGGGGAGATGAAACCAGCCGTTTGAATATTATTAATAATTATTTTAAACCGGGGCCTATCACTCCGAAAGATAAGCCGATTGCCCACCGGATTGTGAAACCCGAATCAAGTCGTGACAAGAAGAAACCGGATACATTTGGTAAAGCGTATGTAGCCGGAAATGTAGTGGAAGGCAATGCGCGTGTGACAAAGAATAATTGGGATGGCGGCGTGCAGGTGTACGATATGCCGGACGCAGGGAAGTTTACAGATCAAATTCGTGTAAACGAGCCTTTCTCAATGCCCCATGTGACTATTATGGATGCCAAAACTGCCTATAATTATGTATTGGAAAATGCTGGGGCTACTTTCCCTAAAAGGGATGCGGTGGATGCCCGTGTGATGAAGACGGTGAAGACAGGGAAAGCTATTTACGTGAAAGACGCTCCTGAATTCGTTAGTACTTATGTAAAAAGACGTCTTCCTGTTGACTCTTATAAACAAGGTATCATTACAGATCCCCGTCAGGTAGGTGGTTTGCCCGAATATAAAGGTACTCCTGTGGTTGATACGGATGGTGATGGTATGCCGGATGCCTGGGAGGTGAGATACGGACTCAATCCTAATGATCCGGGTGATGCGGTAAAAGATTGTAATGGTGACGGGTATACCAATATTGAAAAATACATTAATGGCATAGATCCTGCAAAGAAAGTGGATTGGACGGATATAAAGAACAATCATGATACTTTGGCAAAACGTAAAAGTTTGATGTAAAATGAATTATAAGTTATTATTATTTGGATTTTTAAGTTTGGGGTTTGCGCGGATTTCTGCGCAAACCTTTCCTTTACAGGTGAAGGAAGAAAAACTGACTTATGTGGCTGATGAACGCGGAAACCGTATTCTAGATTATTCTTCTTGCGGTTACCGTAACTCGGAACACCCTATACCTGATGTGGCGAATGCCGTTTTTGTTTCATGGAAGCCTGGAGATAATTCCTCTCGTATTCAGCGTGCCATTGACTATGTATCTTCATTGGCTTTGGATAAAAATGGTTTTCGTGGGGCTGTTTTGCTGGATAAAGGAACTTTTGAATTGAATGAGAGCTTGCGTATTTCTGTGTCGGGAGTCGTGCTGCGCGGCAGTGACAGGGAACAGACCGTATTGTTGAAAAAGGGAGTGGACAGAGGAGCTTTGCTTTATATTGAAGGGCGGAATGATTTGGCTGTTACGGATACCTTGGATGTGTTGACATCATACGTTCCTGTAAATACTTGTACTTTTCAGGTAACCAATAATGTACAGCTGGTTTCCGGAGAGCTGGTCCGGATTGTCCGCCCCTCTACGAAAGAATGGATTGCTTCTGTCGGTTGTGATATTTTTGGCGGAGGTATTTCCGCTTTGGGCTGGAAAGAAGGAGAGATGGATTTGGTTTGGGATAGGTCGGTAAGTAAGGCGGATGGAAACCAATTGACTTTGGATGCTCCTTTGACAATGGCTTTGGATAATAAATGGGGAACTGTCAAAGTGTTACGTTATAATTGGCCGGGCAGAATCGCAGAAGCAGGTTTGGAGAATCTGACATTGGCTTCTGACTATGATAAGAAGTACCCTAAAGATGAGGATCATTGCTGGACGGGGGTATCTATAGAAAATGCCGAAAACTGTTGGGTGCGCAGGGTAAATTTTAAGCACTTTGCAGGAAGTGCTGTGATTGTACAGCGTACCGGCTCTAAAACAACTGTAGAAGATTGTGTATCCACAGAACCTGTTTCAGAGATAGGTGGAATGCGTCGCAGTACATTTTATACTATGGGGCAGCAGACACTTTTTCAGCGTTGTTATTCTAAACAGGGTATTCATGATTTCTCAGCCGGATTTTGTGCGGCAGGTCCGAATGCTTTTGTACAGTGTGATTCGGAAGAGTCGTTAGGATTCAGCGGTTCTATTGATTCCTGGGCTTGCGGGTTATTATTTGATGTGGTAAACATTGATGGCCATGATTTGGTGTTTAAGAATTTGGGACAGGATAAAAATGGTGCCGGTTGGAATACAGGCAACAGTCTTTTCTGGCAATGTACAGCTGCCGGGATAGAGTGTTATTCACCGGCAAGAGATGCGGTAAACCGTGCATACGGTTGTTGGGCGCAATTCTCGGGTGACGGCCAATGGGCGGAATCAAATAATCACGTACATCCCCGCAGCTTGTTTTATGCACAGTTGGCGGCACGTTTGAATAAAGATTGTTCTGACCAGGCACGTATTCTTCCCAGGGCTACCAACGCAACCAGCAGTCCTACCGTAGAAGCGGCAATGGAGATGGCAAAGGAAGCTTATACTCCCCGTCTTACTATGCAAAAATGGATTGAGGAAGCACCTTATACAGCCAGTGTGTCTTCCGGAAAACTGAAATCTTTAGAAGATTTGAAGTTCAAGACACCTATATATAAGGAAAAAGAGGATCATCTGTTTGCCATTATTAATGGACGTATGCAGGTGGATGGCCGGTTACTGGTAGGCGGCAGACAGGAGGTTCCTTGGTGGAATGGGAAACTGAGGACCAGCTTCTTGTCTAAAGCCAAGCCACATGTTACCCGTTTCGTGCCGGGACGCGAAGGACTTGGGCTGACGGATAGAATTGATTCTACGGTGAATTATATGGTGAGGAATCAGATTTTGGTTTTAGATCATAATTACGGTTTGTGGTATGAGCGTCGTCGTGACGATCATGAGCGCGTCCGTCGTCGTGATGGAGATGTGTGGGGACCATTCTACGAACAACCGTTTGCCCGCAGTGGAGAAGGTACTGCTTGGGAAGGATTGAGCAAGTATGATTTGAACCGTCCCAATGCATGGTATTGGAACCGGTTGAAGCAGTTTGCCGAAAAAGGGGCGGAGAAAGGTCTTTTGCTTTTCCATGAGAATTACTTCCAGCATAATATCTTGGAGGCGGGAGCACATTGGGTAGATTGTCCTTGGCGGTCGGCCAATAATATCAATCAGACCGATATGCCTGAACCTGTTCCTTTTGCCGGTGACAAACGTATCTTTGTAGCGGATATGTTTTATGATATCAGTCATCCGGTACGTCGTGAGTTTCATAGAAAGTATATTCGCCAATGCTTGGATAATTTTGCCGATGATGCAAATGTGGTACAACTGATCAGTGCGGAGTTTACCGGTCCGTTGCATTTTGTACAATTCTGGCTGGATGTGATAGGAGAGTGGGAGAAAGAAACTGGTAAGAAAGCGACCGTGGCGTTAAGTGCGACAAAGGATGTTCAAGATGCCATTCTGAATGATACGCAACGTGCGAAATTAGTTGACATTATTGATATTCGTTACTGGCACTATAAAGTGGATGGTCTTTATGCTCCCGAAGGTGGAAAGAACCTGGCTCCCCGTCAGCATGCCCGTAAAATGAAAGTAGGTAAGGTTACTTTTGATGAAGCTTATCGGGCGGTGAGTGAATATCGTAAGAAGTTCCCGGAAAAAGCGGTTACTTACTATGCGCAGAATTATCCGGATATGGCTTGGGCTGTCTTCATGGCAAGTGGCTCTTGCCCGGTTGTTCCGGTTGCCGATGAAAGCTTTTTAACTGATGCGGCTGCTATGGATATGGAGGATACTGGTACAAATAAGTATCAGAAACTGGTAAAATCTGGTATTGGAAGTATCATTTATTCCCATTCTGCAACAGATATTCCTGTTCATTTATCACCTGGAAAATACATATTGAAGTCTGTTGATCCGAAGACCGGAGCAATAACGGTGATTGCTAAACGGTTGAATATTAAAGATGTATATATGCTTAAAGCAGAGGGGAACAAAGATTGTATTTATTGGTTTCATAGAATTTAGTACATGGAAGGAGAACCGGACTTATTTTGGTTCTCCTTTTTAATGAAAATCTGTATTATTTAGCATATATGTTTTTCAGCAGGTTATCTGTTTTTTCGGTCCAATAATCAAATATTACCTAAAAAAGTAGCGTATCCTCCCTAGTTTTGCATCATCATCAAAACAACCTATAATTAGTATACTGTGATGGAACAAAACTTAAATGATAAGACAGCTTGCTTGGTAACCGCTTTCCAATCTGGAGATGTAAGTGCATTCTCTACATTATATGATATGCATATTAATCTTCTATTTAATTATGGATGTAAGTTAACTACTGACAAAGAATTGTTGAAGGACTGCATTCATGATGTCTTTGTAAAATTGTATACAAAGAAGGCTGAATTGGGTATCATTGACAACTTCAAATCATACCTCCTCATTTCCTTGAAAAACAAGTTATGTGATGAACTTCGCAGACGGATGTTCATGTCGGAAACCGCTGTTGAGGAACTGAATCCCGTTGCAGCAGGTGATGATGTAGAGAATCAATATTTGGAAAAGGAAAAAAGTTGTTTTGAAAATATAAAAGTAAAACATTTGTTGGCTCAATTATCTCCGCGCCAACGTGAGGCACTTACCTTATATTATATAGAAGAGAAGAAATATGAAGATATTTGTACCATTATGGATATGAATTACCAGTCGGTACGAAATTTGATGCATAGAGGTATTACAAGATTAAGGGAGTTGGTAGGATAATATTTTAAGTTTTCAGGTGAGTACAACTTTGAACCACTATCCGTCATAATGAAAAATGATTGTAACGTGGATACAAAAAAGGTGTATAGCAAGGTAGAAGACTTTTTGAAGGATGACGACTTTATCAAGTATGTTCTGGATGATGCTCCTGAAATGGCTTTTCATTGGGATAAGCTTTTAAAGGAGCATGCAGAACTGCTGAAAGTCTTTGAAGAGGCCAAGAATGTATTATTGGTTTCTGATGAAGCGATGGAAGTAATGACTTTATCTGAAGAGAGAAAACTAAAACATCGTATTTTTACTACATTAGAGATAAATCATATGGATTATTAATTAATTTGTTAACCATAGAAAAATGAGAAAAGACATGAAGAAATGTCCTAAGCCGTTGGGTTACGGAATCAGACGAACACCTGTTGTGTTAGGATTATCAGCTGCATTATGTATGCCGGCTGCTTTTTCGTATGCAAATGTTGATAATGGAATGGATCGTGAATCTGTTCTATCTGTTATGCAAGGAAAAACAATCAAAGGACAAATCTTGGATGAAACAGGAGAGTCTATGATTGGAGTTTCTGTGTTGGTAAAGGGTACGACTATAGGAACCGTTACTGATTTTGATGGTAATTATACACTTGAAGTGCCTAGTGGAAAGAATATATTGGAGATTTCCTATATAGGTTATAAGACTAAAGAAATTACTATTGGGAATAATAGTCTGATAAATATAAAAATGGAACCTGATACACAGGCTTTGGATGAAGTTGTGGTAATAGGTTATGGTACTGTGAAGAAACGTGATTTGACTGGTGCGGTGGCTTCCATGAAAAATGAAGATGTGACAGTTGCTCCTACTAGTAATGTGATGGAGGCTTTACAAGGAAAAATTGCAGGTATGGATATTGTGAAGTCTAGCGGGCAGGTTGGTGAAGATGTTTCTATTTTGTTGCGTGGCTCTCGTTCTATTTATGGTAGTAATGAACCGTTATTCATTATTGATGGTATTCCTGGGAGTTATAGCCAGGTGAACCCTTCTGATATTGAGAGTGTGGATGTATTAAAAGATGCCTCTTCTACTGCTATTTATGGTTCAGCAGGAGCTAATGGCGTAGTCATTATAACAACAAAACGTGGGAAGGAAGGAAAAGCTACTGTAAACTTTGATGCATATTATGGTTTCAGTGGTTCACCTAATTATAAGCATGGTATGGTTGGAGATGAATGGGTGAATTATCAAAGAGAAGCTTATAAGTATAAGAATGGAGATTACCCTTCTGATATGTCTGCTTTATTTGGTAATCAAGATTATACGGATGCCTATAATGCTGGAAAGTGGATTGATTGGATTGATGAAGCCTCAGGTAATACAGCTACAACCCAAAAATATAGTCTTTCTGTTTCAGGGGGTAGTGAGAAGACTAAGATATTTGCTTCAACTTCTTATAATAGAGAAGAGGGTTTATTGAGTAATGACAATCTTAATAAATATTCATTGCGATTGAATATTGATCAAGAAATTTTCTCTTGGGCTAAAATGGGCTTTACTTCTAATCTAACTTATCAAGATAGAAATCAAGGAGTGAAAAATACCTTTACAAAAGGTCTTTCATCATTTCCTTTGGGAGATGCTTATGATCAAAATGGGAAAATAAATCATGAATATATTACAGGACAATATTCTCCATTAGGTGATTTTATTGAAGATCAATATGTGAATAATACTCGTTCCACTTATTTGAATGTTAGTGGTTATTTGGAACTGAGTCCAATAAAAGATTTTACTTTTACAAGCCGTATTAATGGTACGCTCAGTGATTCTCGTCAAGGACAATATTGGGGAGATCAATGTAATGCTAATAGACCTAGTTATGCAGGTTCACCTCATGCTGCTATTACTAATAAGAACGCATGGAATTATACATGGGAGAATATTCTTTCTTATAATACTACTATTGCAAAAGATCATAATATAGGTGGTTCTGTTATTACTTCTTGGAATAAGAATCAAAATGATAGTAGCTTAGCTGCAGCTAGTGGTCAAATGGTAGATCGTTGGTCATTTTGGCGATTAGCATCCGGCGCATCGCAGCATGTTGAGTCTGATTTTGCTCAAACACAGAAAATGTCATTTGCTGTTCGTTTCAATTATTCTTATAAAGGTAAGTATTTGTTTACATTCTCAAATCGTTGGGATGGTGTGTCTCAGTTCTCAGCAGGGCATAAGTGGGATAGTTTCCCTGCTGGAGCAATTGCATGGCGTATCTCTGACGAACCTTTTATGAATGTGGCAAAAAATTGGTTGAATAATTTAAAACTGCGTGTAGGATATGGTATTACAGGTAATTCGGGCGGGGTGGATGCTTATGGTACAACTACACAAGCCTATGTTTATACCGGTAATGGACTTACTTTAAATGGTCAAAACTCTTCTTTTACTCAGTATACAGGTACTTATGGTAGTAAGGATTTGGGTTGGGAAAAGTCTTATAACTGGAATGTTGGTTTGGACTATGGCATATTAAACAATCGCGTTGATGGTTCTATCGAATGGTTTAAAACAACAACAAAAGGTTTGCTCTTTAAACGTACTTTGCCTATTACTAGTGGTTTGACCGGTTGGGGATCCCCATTATCTATTTGGCAGAATATTGCTGAAACTAGTAATCAAGGTGTGGAAGTCACCATTAATTCACATAATATAAAAACCAAAGATTTTAGTTGGAATACCACACTATCTGTAACATGGAGTAAAGAGAAAATAGAAAAATTGCCTGACGGTGATTTAATTTCTGAAAATTTGTTTGTAGGGCATTCTATAAAGTCCATCTATGGCTATAAATATACCGGAATTTGGGGTACAAATACTCCTCAGGATATTTTGGATGCTTATGGTGTTAAACCCGGTTTTATTCAGATTGAAACTTTGGAAAAAGATGGTGATGGTGGAGTACACAAATATAGTACAAATGACCGTCAAGTGTTGGGACACACTAATCCGGATTGGATTGTTGGCTTGAATAATACATTTACTTATAAAAATTTTGATTTGTCTGTATTTGCAATGGCTCGTTATGGTCAAACTATTAATAGTGATTTGTTGGGTTATTATACGGCAGAACAAAGTGTAACAACAAATCAGTTGGCTGGAGCGGATTATTGGACGGAAAATAACCAGGGAGCTTATTATCCTGCTCCAGGTACAGGCTCGGAACAAAGTACGGTCATCTCAGCTTTAAGAGTGCGTGATGGTTCATTCATAAAAGTGAAAAATATCACTTTAGGATATACTTTTCCAGTTAATATCTCACGTAAGGCTTTGATGGAAAAATGCCGTATCTATGCAACTGCATACAATCCGTTTATTTATGTAAAGGATAAACAGTTAAAGGGTACAGATCCAGAAACAAACGGTTCGGATGCATTCCCTACTTTTAGACAGTTTGTATTCGGAGTTAATTTAACTTTCTAACTTTTATATAGGAGATATTTACAATGAAAAATATATTCAGAAAACTTACTTTATATTCAGTGGCTTTAGCTGCTGTATCTTTCAGCTCTTGTTCGTTGGAAGAAAATAATCCGGCAGGCTTTACCAAGGAAAATCTTGCTACTTCTATTGAAGGGTATGAAACTTTGGTTAACCAGTGTTATTTTGCTATGGAAAGATATTTCTATGGTACGGATAGTTGGATGAGTTTGACCGAAGGTGATTCAGACCTTTGGACCTATCAGGCTAATCAATCAACTTCATACACCCAATGGTTTTGGTTCTTTGCAGGAGCATCTCCTAATACCACTTATACAAATAATTGGTGGAATGGTACTTATGATGGAGTAGGCTCTTGTAATGAAGCAATTGCATTGGCTGGTTATGCACCATATAAAACGGAAGCGGAACGAAATGCTAAAGTTGCAGAAGCCCGTTTCTTGCGTGCAATCTATTATTTTAATGCGGTAGAGCAATTTGGTGGGGTCACTATGTTGACTGAACCTGAAACAACTTTGAATTATGCTCCGGAACGTACAGATCCGCTGACTATTTATAAAGAAGTTATTATTCCTGATTTAGAATATGCTGTAGAATGGTTGGCAGTTGGTACACATGCCACTACTACGGTTCCAACCAAAAAGGCAGCTTTGGGATTTTTGGCAAAGGCCTGTTTGCAAACTTATGAATATGGTTCGACAGAATATTTGCAAAAGGCTTTGGATTCGGCTAAAGAATTGATTGCTGATTGTGAATCAGGTGGTGCAAAATATAATGCTTATATGTATCCGACCTATGAAGAAGTTTTTAAAGAATCGAATAATTGGGAAAATAAAGAAGCTTTGTGGAAGCATCGTTGGTATGCTGGTTCTGATGGTCATGGTTCTAGTAACGGTAACTATAAATTAAATCGTAATGATGAATATTTCTTGTGTAATGTGAATAAATTCGGAGCACGTGAAGATAATCAAGAAACTCGTTTAACTTGGGAAGGATGTATTTCTGGCATTTTTATGCCTACTCAACATCTTTTAAACCTTTATGTGCAGGAGGACGGAACACTTGATCCTAGATTCCATGAGTCATTTACTACTGAATGGAATGCAAATAAGAATTATATTTGGGATACTAGTGCGGCTAATATGTATGATAAAGATGAATCTATAGTTGGTACTGAATTAAAGAAGGGAGATTTGGCGATTAAATTTGTAATGCCTCAGGATGAGGATTATGCTGAGGAAAAAGCAAATAGACATACCTCGAATTATTTAATGATTGCTTATGATGATGTGTACAATGATCAAAAACATAATGTAAATATGCAATATAATGGTATGGAAAATCAGTTCCGTTATTTTTATCCATCATTGAATAAGCATAATAGTAGCAATTACTATGTGGCCAATGCTTCTAAAAAACGCAATGGCAATTTAAATGCGACTTTTATGATGCGTATGGCAGAAGTTTACCTGATAGCTGCAGAAGCTGATATTTATATCAATGGTGGTGCGAATGCAATGGGATACATTAATAAGGTACGTGCTCGTGCAGGGGCAAAGGCATTGACAGGTACAGCTACAGTTCGTACTGTTTTAGATGAGAGAGGACGTGAGCTTTGTGGCGAATATTGTAGATTTTATGATTTGAAACGTACCGGCATGTTTAAGAGTTCAAATTATTTGGAGGAAACACATCCGGACTTGGCTCAGTTCTTTAATCCTAATTATGCATTACGACCTATCTCTACAACATTTACTGCAACTATATCTAATGGTGCTGAATATCAAAATCCTGGATATTGATAAATTAAAACTTTTATAGTAGAATAATGAAGGTGTGTCAAAATGCGCACCTTCTTTTTTTATGCACAAAGCCCCGACTTTCACAAGCAGGGGCTTTGTTATTACCTAAAGATTTTGT